>SAMEA3663013__coassemble_575_pt1 | contig 25136 bp, 16 predicted proteins | sample SAMEA3663013__metabat2_low_PE_021 | metagenome-assembled genome bin SAMEA3663013 (sample SAMEA3663013) | pig gut metagenome | biome: pig gut; feature: pig-associated habitat; material: faeces | place: France | collected 2012
GCGAGGAGGCGGCGCACGGCGGGCAGGAGGTTGCTGCGTTTCATGGCCTTTTCGAGGTCGGCGATGCTGATGCCTCCCTCGCGCGGCAGGGCGGCGAGCAGGTCGGCATCGCGCGGCGAAAGCGTGTCGTCATCGGCAAAGTCGGGCTGCCGGGCCACGATCGTCTCGCTGCTGGGCTTGAGCCCGGAGGGCAGGGCGGCTTTGAGCACCTCGCCTTCTGTACACATATAATAAGATGCCATCCATTGCCACAGTTGCATCTGCAACTCATTCACCACGGGCTGCTCGTCGAGCAGTTCCTCCACGCTTTTGAGTTTTACGCCGTCGGCAGGTGCATCGTTGTGGAGGCGCAGAATAAGTCCCGTGTACCGCCGCCGCACGCCGAAAGGCACGACTACGCGACAACCCGCCTTTGCCCGCTCTTCGAGGGCGGGCGGCAGCAGGTAGGTGTAAGCGCCTGGGGCGGCGAGGGGAAGGAGAATATCGGCGAACATGAACATCTATTTAGTTCCACGAATTACCTCTTTTTTTGCCCACGAATCTCACGAATCTACACGAATCTTTGCTTTGCATTTTTTAATGGCGACCTGTACGGTCGCACTAATCACACGAATGCAATCAGTAGATTAGTGAAAATTCGTGCGACCGAACAGGTCGCCATTTATTTCATTGAAAACGTTTCGTGTAAATTCGTGAGATTCGTGGGCAAAATAAAATCCGAGGACAAAAAAACTATTTGTGGACAAAGGATTCACCCAAGATTAATTGTTGGGACTTTTCATAAACACGCGGGTAAACGACTTGGGACATTCGGTCTCGAAATGCAGCAGTTGGCGCGTGATGGGGTGATAGAAACTGAGGCGGAAGGCATGGAGGGCGAGGCGGCCGATGGGGTTGTCGCCGTTGCCATACTTGATGTCGCCGCAAACGGGGCAGCCGAGGTCCTGCGCGTGGACGCGGATCTGGTTTTTGCGCCCCGTTTCGAGTTTCAGTTCGAGGAGCGTGTAGCGGCCGTTGGTGCGCACGGTGCGGTAGTGCGTGATGGCATACTTGCCGCCGCCGGGGTCGTTGGGCGAGGAGTAGGTGAAATATGCCTTATTGTCTTTCAACCAACTTTCCACCGTGCCTTGGGGCTGCTGCGGCTGCCCGGAAACGAGGGCGTAGTAGCGTCGGTCGGCCACGATGTCGCGCCAGTTGTGCTCCAAGATCTGCTCCGCTTCGAGCGTCTTGGCATAGATGAGCAGGCCGGAGGTGTCGCGGTCGAGGCGATGAACCACGTGCGCCCGCTCCTTGATGTGGCATTTGTGGAAATAATCGTCGATAATAGTCTTGACGCAGAGCGAATGGTGCGAGGTGGCCATCGAAAGGATACCGATGCTCTTCTCAATAACCACGAGGTGCTGGTCTTCGTAAATGAGTTTCACGAAATTGCTCCGCAACTCCGTTTTGGGCTTCGACTTGCTGATTTCCACCGTCATGCCGGGGCGCAGGGCGAAGTCGTAGGCACGTGTTATCTTTTTGTCAACGAGCACGCCGCCGCCCGTGAGAATGGCCTTGGCGCGGTTGTGGCTGATGCCGTTGAGCGATTTCTGTATGAACGGAAGCAGCGTGTCGGCTTCCTTGACCTTGAAGGTTGTGTAGCGGTATTGTGCGTTGCTGCGCATGGTTGTGAAAGGTATGATGTTGGGGCGAAATGACTAAAACTGCATCGTGATGCGTCCGTTTATTTGCAAGCCGGTGAGGTAGTTGGGCACGGCGTACTGCGTATTGCTGATGTCGGTGACCCAGTAGTAGGAGTTGACGTTCTTGATGCCCAAGAGGTTGAAGGCATCGAGTCCGAGCCATACGTTCTTGAAGATTTTGCCGAAGCCGTGCTGAATGTGCCGGTCTTCGTTTTTGACGAGTCGGTAACTCATGCCCACGTCCACACGCTTGTATGCCGGGGCGCGGAGCGTCTGTTGGCTGCGCTCGCTGCGCGGCGGACCGAACGGCAGACCGTCGGCAAAGGCGGCTTTGAGCGTGAAGCGCCAGCGCGTGCTGCCGGGGAAGTAGTCCGTGAAATAGAGCGACACGTTGTAGCGTTGGTCGGTGGGGCGCGGTATCCACACGCCGTCAATCTTTTCTTTCGTGCGCATCAGCGAGAACGTAATCCAAGAGTCCGTGCCCGGCACAAACTCGCCAAAGAGTTTGAAGTCGATGCCGGCTGCATAGCCCTTGCCCACGTTGCGGCCGTAGTAGACCACGCGCACATTGTCTACCGTGTACGGAATGAGGTTTGACAACGCCTTGTAATACGTCTCCACCGTGAAGCGGAAGGGGCGGTCGAAGAGGCGGAACGTGTAGTCGCTGCCGAGCACAAAGTGTATGGAACGCTGCGACTTGATGTTGCGGTTGAGGTTCACCGTAGCCGCGCCGTGGAAGAGCGTCGTGTCGCGTATCTCCTTGTAAAAAGGTGCTTGGTAGTAGAAACCCGTGGCGAAGCGGAACGTCCACTTTTCCGTCTTGGCGGGCAGGAAACCCACAGACAGGCGCGGCGAGAGGAGCGTCTCTTTGTTCCAGTCCCACGACGTGAGGCGCAGGCCGTAAGTCAGGTTGAACAGTCCCGCCTTCGTCTTGAAGCGCCACGTGTCCTGCGCAAAGGCGTTCCAGCGGTTGTTGGAGAGGTCGCTCTTAGCGCGCAGGCTGTAAATAAGCGAGAGCACGTCCTCATCGTAGGGCAGGGAATAGCCCATAGAATCGCGCATCTCCCACTCGCGTGCGTTTTCCTTGATGCTTTGCTGCTGCCACTCCACGCCAGCCTGCAAGGTGTGGTTTTTGAAGCGCGTGCGGAATTTCAGAGCCGTGTTGAACACATTGGCCCGCAGGCGGTTGCGGGCATGCTCCATATAAGTGCCCACGCCGAAATAGTCGGCAGAAATGGCATCTTCAAGCCAGTATTCGCCGCTAATGTCGTAGGTCTCCTCTTCGCGCGTGGTGAACGAAGAGCATTGCAGAGCGAGGAAGGTTTCGGGGTTGAAATGATGCGTGAGCGTGGCAGAGCCGAAGAGCGTTCGGAAAGCGTCTTGCTCCTTGCCGTCGAAATACACCTTGAACGACTTGGCATTTTCCATCGTGCCGAACTTCGTTTCGCGCTCCTTAGGCACGAAGTCGTAGCGGTTGTCGCTAATGTTGCCGAGCACGTCGAGCGACCACCGTTTGTTGGGCCGCCAGGAAAAGAACGCCTGCCCGTCGATAAAGTTCGGGCGGTATTCGGCATCTGTGTCGAGCGTACCGAGCAGGTAGCGCGTGGTCTTGTAGCGCAGCGACGCCATAAGGCTCACGTGCTTATTGCCCCAGCCCACGTAGCCGCCGGCTCCGAGCGCGGAAGCCTGCACAGAGGCCTCAAACTCCTGCGGACGCTTGTAGGTGATGTCCAAGACCGACGACATCTTGTCGCCGTAGCGCGCCTCGAAGCCGCCGGAGGAGAAGTTGATACTTTCCACCATGTCGGGGTTGATGATTGAAAGCCCCTCTTGCTGCCCCGAGCGCACGAGCATCGGGCGATACACCTCCACACCATTTATATATACGCAGTTTTCGTCGAACGAGCCGCCGCGCACGTTGTATTGCGAGGACAGTTCGTTGTGGGTCGATACTCCGGCCTGCGTGGCGATGATTTCCTCAATGGCGTTGCCCGTGGTAGAGGGCATGAGTTTCGTGTCGGGCACGGCGATGCGCTCCGTAGAGCCGAGCCGCAGGGCTTGCGCCTTGACCACCGCCTCGCCGAACTCCTGCATGCCAAACGGCGGCAGCACGACGTCGATGCGCACCGAGTCGCCCGGCGAGCGTACGAAACGCTTGCGCGTTTCGTAGCCTATCATCGAGAACACCACGGTCACCGTGTCGGCCTTGCTGCAATAGAGCGAGTATTCGCCTTTAAGGTTCGTGACGGTCAGGGCTGCCTGTCCTTTCACCCTGACGCTTGCCAACTCTATCGGCGTGCCCGCGTCGTCCTTCACTGTGCCGAACACGCGGCAACGCCCTCCCTCGCTCTGCGCAAAGAGCAGCGAGGGAAGCGTCAGCAACACGGCCGAGAGCCAAAGCCGAAAGGCGGAATTTATGTTTTTGAGATAATAAGAAAACATCTTTTAGAATGGCATTTCCTCGGGCGGCGGCACGGGGAAGGGGTCTTCGCTGGCGGGCGGCGCGGCGGTGATTTTCGAGCCGATGGCCTCCTCTGCGCCGGCGGCGGGAATATAGTTGTCGTCCTCGGGATTTTCAAATCGGGCAAACTTTCCTTTGAAGCGCAGGCGCACGTCGCCCACCGAGCCGTTACGGTGCTTGGCGATGATGATTTCAGCCATGCCGCGCAAGTCGCGCCCCTTTTCGTCGGTGTAGAGATGATAATATTCGGGGCGGTGGATAAAGAGCACCATGTCGGCGTCTTGCTCGATGGCGCCCGATTCGCGCAGGTCGGACAGTTGCGGACGCTTGCCTTCCAAGCCATCGCGCCCCTCCACGCCACGGTTCAGCTGCGAGAGGGCCAGGATAGGGATGTTCAGTTCCTTGGCAAGGCCTTTGAGCGAGCGGCTAATCTTGGAAACTTCCTCCTGGCGGCTGCCAAACTGCATGCCCGAGGCGTTCATGAGCTGCAAATAGTCGATCATAATGAGCTTCACGCCGTGTTCGCGCACGAGGCGGCGGGCTTTCGTGCGTAACTCGAATACCGAGAGCGACGGCGTGTCGTCCACGAAGAGCGGCTTGCCGATGAGGTCTTTCACCTTATAGTCCAGCTGCCCCCACTCGTAGGGCGCGAGCTGTCCGCTCTTGATTTTCTCGCCCTCAATCTCGCACACGTTCACAATCATGCGGTTCACTAATTGCACGTTCGCCATTTCGAGCGAGAAAAAGGCCATAGGAATGTTTTGGTCCACGGCGATGTTCTTCGCCATGCTCAGCGCGAAGGCGGTCTTACCCATTGCGGGGCGTGCGGCGAGGATTACGAGGTCGGAGTTTTGCCAGCCGGAGGTTATCTTGTCCAACTCGTGGAAGCCGCTGGCGATGCCGCTCAGGCCGTCGCCGTGCGAGGCCGCCTTTTGCAGCATGTCGTAGGCTTCCTTGATGACGGGGTCGATTTGCGTGTAGTCCTTTTTAAGGTTCTTCTGCGAAATCTCGAACAGTCCGCCCTCGGCTTCCTGCATGAGTTTGTCTATGTCCTGCGTCACGTCGAACGCCTTTTCTTCAATGTCGCTCGTATAGGAGATGAGGGCGCGTGCCGTGGCTTTCTGCGCGATGATGTTGGCGTGATACTCGATGTGGGCCGACGAAAGCACCATGCCGCTCAGCGCGGTGATGTAAGGCGCGCCGCCGGCTTCCTCAATCTTGCCCATGCGCTGCAGCTTATCCGTGACGGTAAGGATATCCATGGGCTGGTTCTCGATGTTGAGGCTTTGGATCGCTTCGTAAATGATTTGGTGGCGCGGGTCGTAGAAGCTTTGCGGCTGCAAAATCTCATTGACGCGGAAATAGGCGTCGCGCTCTATGAGCAGGGCGCCGATAACGGCCTTTTCGAGGTCTACGGCCTGCGGTTGCAGGCGGCCTTCCGTTTCGGGAGCGGGCTTGCTGCGCCGCGAGCTTTTGCTGGAATTATATGGAGGCATATATTATTATATGTGTATTCTTTGAAAAAAAAAGGTTGCTTACCCTGGAGTTGCCTTTTGTTGTCCGTGTCGTCGATTATTTTAAGACAACTTTGAGTCTTATCATTCCCCCGCCTGCCTTTCGTAGCAGCCCATATCGGGCGCTTCGTCGGCGAGGCGGTTTTTGCCCAGGCGGTCTTCGGGATAGGTGAGCGCGGAAAGTTCGGCGTTGGCCTTGTTGAGCGCGCGCGAGGTGGGCGAAAGGTTGAATTTGTAAATCAGTTGGGCATCGTCGAACGCAGGCTCGAAGCCGGCCGCGCGGTCGGCAGAGGTGCGTCCGTCGCCGTCCCAAAGGCAATCCATGAGCCGCTCGTCTGCGTAAGGCGGCGTATTGAGCAGGCAGTTGAAGAAGCGGTACTCGAAAGCGTCCTCCGTGTAAGCCGAGTGGTTGCCCATGATATCGTCGTCCTTATTGCCCGTCACGATGCAGTTGATAAAGTCGAGGCGTTCGAGCGGCGTGCGTTGCTCTCCGAGATAGTTGGAGAAGTCGAGCGCCACGCCGTAGCCGCCCGTAAAGGGGTAGAAGCGGGCGATGGTGCAGTGGGCAAACGTGTTGTCGCCGCCGTGCAGCTCCACGCAGTTTCCGCCGGCGTTCGTGATTTGGCAGTTGCCCACGTAGATGTTCGCCATCGTGGCGGTGAAGCAGTTGTTTGTGGCGTTGTGCAGGATAGAGTTTTCCATCACGAGCTTCTCGCGCGTCAGGTCATCGCCCGCTTCGAGCGTCAGTCCCGTCTTGGAACTGTGCAGGTCGAGGTAGTTGATGTAATTGCCGTAGCTTTGTGCTTTCAGCGTCACGCCGCCCCATTGTCCCGGCACGCGGTCATAGGGCTGCCCCTCAAACATATTCTCGAAGCGGTCGCCGCGCATCACTACTGGCTTGTCCAGCGTGCCGAGCACGAGCAGCGTGCCGTAGACGATGAGCCGCGCCTCGCCGTGAAAGTACAGCCTTGCGCCGGCAGGCAGCGTGAGCGTCGCGCCCTCTGCCACTACGAGACTGTCCTTGATGCGGTAGGGGCGGGCGGCGTCGAGCGTGCGGTCGTCCGTAATCGGCGTGCTCGGCAGGTTGATGACCGATTGCCCCGTGGCGGTGAGTTTTACCTTTTGCACTGCGCCGCCGCCCGTCTGGAACACGAGGTGGTCCTCGTGGCGCACCGGCTCGTCCGTGTCAAGTTGCGGCGGGTTGGCAAAAAGGTAAACCATGATGCTGTCCTTACCCATCACTTCAAAGTCCGTTGCGCTGCCGCCCGCGAGCGGCGTGCCGTCTACATTCACCTTGAAAGCCGAGCCTGCGCCGCCTTCGAGGTAGACGCTCGGCAGGGCAATGGTCTTATCGGTGGGGTTGTAGGCAGTGAGGCGCACCGTTCCCGTAGGCATTCCGCTCACGATGGTGTCAAACGCCACGGAGTCTGCCGAGAAGTAAAGGCGGTCGTCGGGCGATGTGGACACGTCCTCGTCCGAAAGGCACGAGGCGAGGGAGCAGAGCAGCAGGGACAATAATATAATAATGGGTAGTGGGCGCATAGAGCGTTGTAAAAGCCGGGGCGCATCACCTGCGCCCTTTCTCGGTACGCAGGCAACGCGCTTCCGTTGCATTTTTATTTATTAGGAATATTTACAAGAATGTCGAGCAGATGATCCCAAACCATTTGCACGGTGGGGATAAGCAGACGCTCGTCGGGCGAATGCACGCCGCGAAGCGTAGGCCCGAAGCTCACCATGTCGAGGTGGGGATATTTCTCGCTGAACAGGCCGCATTCCAAGCCGGCATGTATGGCGAGGATTTTCGGTTCCTTGCCAAACAGGCGCTTGTAGCTTTCCTCGGCAATCTTCACGATGACGCTGTTGGGGTTCATCTTCCAGCCGGGATAGCCCTCGTTGGTCTCCACCTCTGCGCCGCCGAGGCGGAAGGCCGCGCGGATTACTTCGGCCATGTACTCGCACGCGCTGCCCACGCTGCTGCGCTGGCTCGTGGTTACCTCCACGATGCCGTCGAGCTTGTGTATGCTCGCAAGGTTAGAAGACGTTTCAACCAGCCAGTCCAAGTCTTGGCTCATTGCGAACACGCCGTTGTGCACGGCTTGCAGCGAGAGCAGCATGGCCTGCGCCGTCTTGCGGTCGATGGCCTTGGCAGCGGCGGGCTGGCTTTCGAGGTAAAACTCCATTTCCTTTTCCGTTACGGAATATTCCTCCGCAACCTGCGCCGCCAGCACGTTGAGGTCGATGCGCATCTGCTCTTTCTCGGCAAACGGCACTGCGCACACGGCGTAGCCCTCGCGGGGAATGGCGTTGTGCAGGCCGCCGCTCTGAATGTCTACGAGGCGCAGGTCGGTCTTTTCAAGCTCCGCCATGAGATAGCGCACGAGCAGCTTGTTGGCGTTGGCGCGTTTCTTGTTGATGTCATCGCCCGAGTGTCCGCCCGTCAGCCCCTTGACGCCGACTTTGAAGCAGAAATAGCCTTCGGGTACGCTCTCTTCCTCAAATTTGAAGCGGGCCGTGGTGCGCACGCCGCCGGCACAGCTCACGAACATCTGCCCCTCGTCTTCCGAGTCGAGGTTGATGAGGAAGTCGCCTGTCATAAAGCCCGGCTGCAAGCCCATTGCGCCCGTCAGGCCCGTTTCCTCGTCGCGCGTGAAGAGGCACTCGATGGGGCCGTGCTTGATGTCGCTCGATTTGAGGATAGCCATTTGCATGGCCACGCCGATGCCGTCGTCTGCGCCGAGAGTAGTGCCGCGTGCCTTCATCCAGTCGCCGTCCACGTAGGTTTGGATGGCGTCGTTGTCGAAGTCAAACTCCACGTTGGCGTTCTTCTCGCACACCATGTCGAAATGGCTTTGCAGCACCACGGTCTTCATCTGCTCGCAGCCAGGCGTGGCGGGCTTCTTGATGAGCACGTTGCCCACGGCATCGACGAGCGTTTCCAGCCCGAGGCTTTCGCCGAAGGCTTTGAGGAAGTCTATCATCTTTTCTTCCCTCTTTGAGGGGCGAGGCACTTTGTTCACCTCTGCGAAGCAGTCGAACACGACGGCCGGCTGCAAATTTTCTTTTCCGTTCATAGTTATTTATTTTCTTGTTCTTGGTTTATAGTTTCGGTTTGTGGTTTTCGCAGTTTTATGGAATAATTATAACGCCTTTTTTTCTTAATTATTGTGCCTTTTCTATATTATATTTGTATGCGCGCGGGGGAAAGTTGATGCCGCGAGGCTGAATTGGTTATATCTTCATACTGACTTGCACCGAAATATCGTTTTTCCACGCCGAGGCTATGCGGTCGGGGCCGCTGCTTTGTTCCGAGCGGTTGAAATAGCGCAGGGAGGAAAGGCGCAGGGCGAGTGAGAGCCAGGGGGCAGGGCGGTAGGCGGCGAGGGCAGTCCATTTCATGCCGTGGTAGAAAAAGGAGGAAAAGGCGGCGGCGTGGGGCAGCTGCGGGTCGTAGGCATAGACGGCGGAGTCGAAGCCGTCGGTGAAGAACACGGCGCCGAACCCACCCACGCGCCAATGTTTTCCCGCAGCATACGCCCCGCGCAAGTAGCACAGCCAGCCAAAGGTGGCCGCCTCCGTCTGGCTCGCCGCAAGCGTGAGGTCGGCACCGCCGCGCACCTGCAACCTATTGTCGGTGTAGCCTGCTTGCAGGCGGGCGCGGTGCTTCTGCACAGATTCCATGTAGGGCTTGTAGCCCGAGATGTCGTATTGCCGTGCCTTGAAACGGTAGCGCGCCAGCAACTGCCAGTGCTTGCGGAACGCCCATTCGCCCTGCGCTTGCAGTTCCAAGCCGTTGGAGGCTTGCGAGGCGCGATATACGGGGTGGGGGAAGCGAAACAGGTCGATGTAGGCGGTATAAAGCCCCCGGCGGCCGGCACGAAAGGCGGCGGAGAGCATCAGTCCCGTCTCGTTGGTCAAAGATGAGGCTTGCTGCAACGTCTGTCCGAGAAAACTGAAATAGCCGGGGCTGAAATGCCTGATGTCTGCTTGCAGCGACCATTCTTTCGGGTGGGCGAAGCGCACGATGTTGCGCGTGGCGATATTCGCGTTCTGATCCAGCGCCGTTTCTCCCTGAATAAGCCAACGCCCGAGGCGTGCGGCATAGTCGAGCGAGGCATTGCCGCAGGTCGTTCCTCGGAAGGCGTCGGCCGTGTAAGTGCGCAGTTCGGGGCTGTAAAGCAGGGCGAAGTGCGTCATTGCGCCGTTGAGGCTCGCTTGGAAGCGGTTGCTTCTGAACCCCACGCTGCCGCCCGCGCTCACCGTGCGCAGATTGCGCTTGCGCTCCATTTCTCGGAGCGTGCGGTGCAGGCCGGTGGTGAGGATGCTGCGCACCGTGTCGCCCTCGAGCCTTGCATCGAGGCGGCGCAGGGAGGCAAAGGCCGTTGCGTGCCAATGCCCGTGCTGATAGTTTAGTCCCGCGCCGCGCAGGTAGCGGCATTCTTCGGTCGAGGTGTGCGGGCGCAAGTTGTGCGGCAGGGTAGGCTCGCTGCCAGCCAGCATGGAGCGCGAGGCATAAAGCGCGTTGCCTGCCGCGAGCCCCAATCCGAACCGCGCTTCATAGTCGCCGAGGTAGCAAGTCAGCCCTTTGATGCCGCCTATCTCGGCATAGCCCGACAGGTAGTCGTAGGGGCGGTTGCCCAAGCGGGCGAACGGCTCGCCGCCGTCCTTGTCGGCCGTCAGCCCGAGGCGCAGCAGTCCTTTGGCCTCATAGCGGTAGCGCAGCACATTGCGCATATTGTTGCCCCAATACACAGAGTTGGGATTTTTGTCATATTGCGCCCGGTCGATAGGTTTGTATGCGTCGCGCTTATATAGCGGCACGTCCAGGCGGGTTTCGAGCGAGTGCTTGCCGTCTTTAAGCCGCTGCCACAGGGAGTGTGGCTTGGCGGCGGGCGGTGCGCAGGCGGCGAAGAGGTGGAAGAAGTGGCGCGTTTCGAAATGCCATCCCGGCACAAACATCAGTTCACCCAGCGAGCGCAGTCCGCCTTTCCGTTCGCGGTAGGCGATGAGCGAGTCGGCTTGCGCCTCGGTTACGAAAGGGAGAAGCAGGAGTTCCGAGCGCGTGGCGGCATTCACGTCGAGCGGTGCGCGGTGCAGTTCCTCAAACAGCGCAATCCGTTCCTCCGTTTCTGCCTCTGCGCCCTCGCCGTTCAGGTAGTTGTCGATGAAGTCCGCCCATGTGAGGCTGTCGCCGTCCGTGATGTTTTGAGCAAAAATACTGCCGCCCGGGATATTGGGCGGCAGTATAACGAGTATCGCCAATATTGTGATAATGATATTACGCATGGCGCGGTTGTGATGCGAATGAGTTTTTTATTTGCCCACGAATTTCACGAATTTACACTAATTATTTTGCATTGTGTCTTAATGGCATCCTATTCGGTCGCACGAATTTTCACGAATGCAAAATCATTAATTCGGCGGATCCTTTCTTTATTTTTCCAAATTGAGCGAGCCGGAGCCAATCATCTGTCCGTCGGCAAAGATGTGGGCGGTGTAGCGTCCGGCGCCGAGGAACTCGCTGACGGGCACGTACATCGTGACGCGTACCTCCTGCCCCGTGTATTCCACGTTCTTTGCGGCGGAATATTCGATGTTCTTGTTTTCGTAGGCAAACATGCCGCTAGGATTTACCACCTGCTGGTTGGGCTTCATCATGCGCACGTAAACCATGCGGTTGCCGGCTTCGGCGGTTACGTTACGGGTAATGGTGAAGGAGACGCAGAAGCGGCGTATGTCCTTGCTCTTGCGTGCCGCCTTGCCGTTGTTTTTGAGCGGTTGGATGCTCACGGCTGTGGCGTTGAGCTGTGCAGCGATGGCCACCTTCTCCGAAAGTCCCGCGTTGCGCTCGTTCAGGCCCGTTATCTCGTTTTTGGAGCGCGCGGCATCGGCGAGGGCGGCGTCGCGCTCGCCCATGAGGGCTTGGTTGAGCTGTTGCAGCGAGTCAACCTGGCGGATATAGTCTTTGAGCACCTCGCGCACGGTGGCCAATTCCTTTTTCAGTCGGAGGATTTCGGCCGCGCTGGCGTTCTTCACGTTTTTCAGTTCTTTGAGCAGGCTTTCTGCGCGGCGCTGCTCCGCGTCGAGGCGTGCCACGAGGCTATCGTCGCGGATTGTTTTCTTCATCTCGCCATATTGCAGCGCAAACTCGGCGTACTGGTTTTCCATTTCCTGTTTGTCGAGTTCGGCAAGCTGGCGCAGTTCTTCAAGTTCTTTCTCTTTGTCTGCCAGTTTCTTGGAGTCGGAATTGCAGCCCGTGAGCAGCGTGCCGAGCCCCATGGCGGCGAGGCAAAGCGCGGGTAATAGGCGGAGGTGCTTCATTATAATTATGCGATTATTGTTCAATAGAATTTTCTGCCTCATATTCGGCACGCGCATCTTCGTAGAAAGCGGCAACGGAGGCATTCATGTAAGGCACGAGCCACAGGATACCGATACCGAAGGTCAGAATGCTGAGAATGCCCCAGCCGATAAAACTCAGGGAGAGGCAGAAGAGTTTCCAGCGGCGGCCTTGCATGATTTCGCAGCTGCGGGTGATGGCCTGCCTGGCTGTAAGTTCCGGCTCGTCCAAAAGAATGTAGGGCGTAAGGGCATAAGAAAATGCCTTCATGATGCCCGGAATGATGAGCAGCAAAGTCCAGAGGAACGTGAAGAGGTGCACGAGGAAAAGGGCGCAGAAAACGCGTGTGTAGCGGCCGCCACGGAAACCGTCGAAAAGATTTTCAAGGTCCACGCTTTCTTCACGATGGTTGCGCAAGAGACTCACCGTCAATCCCCAACTGAGCGGCAGGGCAAGCAGAGAAAGGATATTGGAGATATTAGAAAATGATAGCGATGCCAGCACATTCTCGGGCGAAAGTACTTCAAGAAGACCGCCGATGTATCCCGGAATTTGCAGTATTGTCTGGATGACAAGCATTAGGAACGTCATGAGCACGAATGTGCCCCATTTGCCGTCCAGCCGCTCACGGGCTTGGGCGCGGAGTTCTGAATTGAGTTGCATGATAAAGGGAGTTTGTGGGTTTCAGATAATGAATATTATCAAAATCCTTATTCAATAATTGTGATCCACCCGTGGCGGTCAGGCTCAATGCCGTATTGAATGTTGCGGAGCGTGTTGTAGAGTTTCGTGGAGACGGGGCCGGGTTTGCCATCCTTGGCAATCACGTAACTATTGCCGTTTTCGAGGTCGTCAATCTTGCCGATGGGGCTGATAACGGCGGCCGTGCCGCACGCGCCTGCCTCTTCGAACGTGGCAAGTTCTTCTTCGGGAATAGGGCGACACTCTACCTGCAGACCCAAATCAAGGGCGATTTGCTGCAAACTCTTATTGGTGATAGAGGGCAGGATAGAGGAGGATTTCGGCGTGATGTACTTGCCGTCTTTGATGCCGAAGAAATTGGCTGCGCCGCATTCGTCGATATATTTCTTCTCTTTCGCGTCAAGGTAGAACTCGCAGGCGTAGCCGTTGTCGTGCGCCAGCTTGTTGGCGCGGAGGCTCGCGGCGTAGTTGCCGCCCACCTTGAAGCGTCCCGTGCCGAGCGGTGCGGCGCGGTCGTATTCGCGCACGATGACATAGTTGTTCGTAGAAAATCCGCCCTTGAAATAGGGGCCTACGGGCGTTACGAACATCAGCAGCAGGTATTCGTTGGCGGGTCTAACGCCCACCTGTGGGCCTGTGCCGATGAGGAGGGGACGGATGTAGAGCGCGGCGCCCGTTTCGTAGGGCGGAATGAAGCGTTCGTTGAGGAGAATGACGCGGCGCACCATTTCGCAGAACTTGTCCGTCGGCATTTCGGCCATCAGGATGCCTTGCGCCGTGTGCTGCATGCGTGCTGCGTTTTCCTCGATGCGGAAAGCGCGGATTTTGCCGTCGGGGCAGCGGTAGGCTTTCAGGCCTTCGAAGGCCTCCTGCCCGTAGTGCAGGCAAGTGGCTGCCATGTGCAAGTTGATGTATTCGGAGGAAGACGTTTCGATTTCGCCCCATGCGCCGTTGCGGTAGTAGCAACGCACGTTGTAGTCGGTGGGGAGGTAGCCGAAGGGTAGATTAGCCCAGTCGATATTAGGTTGTTGCATTGTATTATTTGGTTGAAAAGTTGTTGCAGTGCGCGGCAAAACGCCACTTTCTGCGCAGCAAAGTTACGTATTTATTATATAAGGCGCATCAAACGCCTTGCATTTTGTGATGAGAAAGGCTGAGTTTAGCGTTTTTGCGAATGATTTTCTATGATAAACGCTTCTCAAATGCGTTGGCGGATTGTCGTCAATGTTTTTTAGATAAAAACCATGAAAAACATCTTGCTTCGTTTGAAGCCTAAGGGCACGCCGCAGGTCTTAACGCCGAGCCTGCGTGCCTAATCGGCCCGCGCTCGTCCTTAATCCCAGCGTCTGCGGTCGGTGCCCGCCCGCTTCAAACGCCGCAAGGAAAAAACCATTAAAAACCCGTGAGGCCTTAACAATATCGATATTACAATGATGCGTATCTCATTGCAAACGGGTTTTTCCTTGTTTTTTCCTTGTTCTGTGTGGGGCGGGCGAAAACCGACCGCCGCCTTATCGGATAAAGCGCGAGACGAAAGCTCTGCTTTCAGGCTCGTGGTTTATCCGATAAGGCAAGCCGATAGGTCCACACAGAACAAGCTGTTTTTCATGGTTTTTATCAGAATAAATAATCCGTTGTTTTTATTTCCTGTTCAGCCAATAGAGCCGCCGCGGCTCGCTCATCTTCTCGATGGCATAGCGGAGCGCGGTGCGGGGCAGGGCGCGGTAGTGCGTTTCAAGGTAGCCTTCAAGCACGTCCTCGTTTTTCTTCCATATTTCGCGCAGCATCCAGCCCACGGCCTTATGGATTAGGTCGTGCTTATGACCAATTAGGGCAGTGGCTATGCGCAGAGCGTCGTCATACTGTCCGCAGCGAATGAGCATCCAGTTGGTCACCATTGCCACGCGCTGCTTCCAAAGGTTCGCGTCGGCGGCGAGGCGGTCGAGCAGACTGCGGTCGGGCATCGTGCCGTCGGGGAGGGGAAAGAGCAGATAGATGCCGAGGATTTTCGGGCACGACATATCCACGAGGTCCCAATTGTTTGCGCTTTCGAGATGTGCCAGATAGAAGTCGGCGATTGCTTTCCGCCTTTCGGCAAATGCGGTGCGCGGCAAACGGCGCGAGGGCGTGGCGGCTTTCATCTCCTCCACGAGGAGCAGCAGGCCGCAGAGTCGCACTTCGTGCCACGGCGAGGCGAGGAGTTTCTCTATTTCCGCCAGCGGCGTTTTGAGGCGTGCCATGTTCACCACGCTCCTCGTTTGCGGGCATTTGATGCCGAGGAATTGGTCGCCGTGGCCATATTCTCCTTTCTTCGTCTTGAAAAATTTCATCAGCATATCCCTTTGCTGTTCGTCGGCAAAGAGCATCAGAGCCTCCGTGATGTCGGCGGCGTTGTAGGTATTGGGCATAAGTTGAATTAGGATAAGTAGGGACGTATTGCTTACGCACGTAATTTAATCATAGATAAATAAGCGTTGGCTGAATATGAAAACAACCACGTAGTATTTCAATTGACTATTTTTCTTGCCCATGGGCAAAAAATAATTTGCAATAAGTTCATTCAATCGGTTTGTTGGTGGGAGCGCATTCCGATGCCGCAATCAGTTCCTTATAGACTGCGCTGCCTTCCAACAGTGTCCTGTTGCCTATCATGAAGAAGGCGCGGCGGGCGCGGGTGATGGCCACGTTGAGCTTGCGGTCGATGTCGGCGCCGCCTATGCGCTGCACCGAGGAAAGCACGTCCAGTTGATACGGGCGCGAAATCGTTGTGGAGAAAATGATGAAATCGCGCTGGCTGCCCTGATAACATTCCACCGTGTCCACAGTAATTTGCTCCGCTCCGCGTATGCCCGCTTGCTGCAAACGTGAGCGCACGCAGGCGATTTGGCTGCGGAAGGGCACGATGATGCCCACGCTTTCGGCAGGCTCGATCTCGCGGCCGTTTCGGCCGTAGAGCGCGATGAGCGCCTGCACCAGCCGCGCCACCATGTCGGCCTCCGCCTCGTTCGCCTTATTGTTTTGCGGCGGCGCGTCGGGCACTATGTCAATAAATCCGAGGCGCGTGCTTGCGGCAAACTGCTCCAAGGGGTCTGCGCCCGGCGCTGGCAGTGCGGTCTCCTTTTGATGGGGTAGGGGCACGGGGCGCAGTTCGCCGCCGTAGAACTTGCGGTTCACGAAGTCGGCAATGTCGGGATGCATGCGCCCTTGGCGGTTGAGCAGTCCCACGAAACGTCCGTTGCCGCTGCGCGTTTGCAGGCGGTGCAGCCGTTCAAAGAGGCTGTCGGCCGTGTCGAGCAATCCGATGTCATTGAGTTGCGGGTCGCGCACCGCAGTCTGCGCCTCTGGCGAAAGCACCACGGCGGGCAGTTGCTTGTGGTCGCCGATAAAGACAAACTTCCCGATGGCGCTTTCCCCCTTTTCCGTCTTGGCACACAGCAGCCCGAGGGCTTGGGGCTCCAATATCTGCGAAGCCTCGTCGAAGAGGGCGCAGTCGAACTGCTTGATGCGGAAGAGTTGCGGCGTGCCCGTCAGCGTGGTGAGCGTACCTATATATATATATGTATGGTCGAGCAGCGAGTTTACGGCGCGGCGGTTGGCGGCCGAGGCGGCGAGGTTGGAGAAGAGGCGGGGACGATAAGGCTCGGCGCAGGTCTGCTCCGCCCCGATGCGGATATAGGCGGCTTCGGGATATACTTTCGCCACATTTTCCAGCATCCCGCAAATCTCGTCCACGGCGCGGTTCGTATAGGCCGTGAGCAAAAGGTTGCCGTGGCGCAAGAGTCCGCGGCGGCGGTCCTCGATAAATTCTTCCACCAAGGCACGCAGTGCCACGTTCGTCTTGCCCGTGCCCGGCGGGCCTACGAGCAGGAAATAGTCCTTTGCCTGCCGCGCGCGCAGCAGCACGTCGGCGAGGTGGGGCTGATACGTGCCGTGCAGGCCTACTGCCTTGTCGGCTTCGGGCTGCCGCTCTCCAAGCAGCAGGGCCCGCCGATGCTCCGGCGCGGTGAGCAGGGAAAAGAGGTTGCGATAGGCTTGCGAGAAAGGAGCGTCGGAATAGTCGTGCTCCATTCGGAACCGGCTGTCCGGGGCAAAGAGTGCGGCGGGTTGCTCATAGGGCAGGCGCATCGTGAGCCGGTCGCCGCCGATGCTTTCTATGTAGCCGCGATAGAGTTGGCGCGTGGTGGCATTCGGTGTGCCCGTACCCCCTTCTTCGTAAAACAGCACCATCTCGCCCGGCGAAAAGTTGGCGCAGCCGCCGTCCACGCCTTCGGGCAGGCGCATCGCGATGCTTTCCACGCGCCCCGCCGCCTCCATCGGTTCGGGACGCAGACCGGCGAGCATATCTCCCGAGAGGCTTTTGGCCGCCTCGTCCACGCGCCACAACGCCGCAAAGGAGCGGTTGGAGTCCGGGCGATGGTCGTCCGTCTTTGCGCGAAACTGCTCGCGGGCAAGGAAGGTGAGGAAACGGTCAAAATATTTTTTCGCCACGCCGCCGCGCTCCTGAATGGGGCGCACGATGTCGAGGATTTGAGGACGGAGATATTGGTGGTAAAACTTATTGTCGAGACCGCGCTCATTGATATGCTCTTCGGTCAGAAGGCTCAGCACGTCGTCCACGCGCCCTTCTCGCAGGGCGCGTTCCAAGGCCATGATGCCGTTGCGCAGCACGATGCTGTCGCTCACCGCCGCGCCCGCCACGCGCTCGTTGAAGAGCATCGGGTAGCGCGTGTAGAGGAGGAAAGCCTCCGTGTTGTTCCACGACAGGCGGAAGTTGCGCCGCAGCATCTCGCTATACAGCGTCATCTGCAACTTATGCTCCGCCCTCGGGCGTTGCGGACGGCCGGAAAACTCCTCGGCCTTGCCCGATTTCACTTCCACGAGCAGGCGCATATCTTTGGACATCACGTCGAAGCGTCCGCGCAGGCCCAACTCTGGACAGAGAAACGAGGCCTCCACCAGCATGTTCTCGCGCCGCTGCCCCGTTTTGTCGGTGCAGAGACGGTTGCCCACTGTGGAGAACACGTTGGAAAACTGCTCTTTAAGGTTTTGGAAATAACCGGGTGCGAGTTCTTTCTCGAGCGCGGCGTAACTGAGTGCCGATTCTGCGAAATGCTGGTTCGCGGCGCGGCGATAGATGCTTTCGAGCCGCGCGGCATCGTCGGCCGCGCCGTCGTAGCGCAGGGCTTCTGCCATAAACTGGTTCGTGGCATTACCCAAGAGAATGGGCAGCGATACGGGCGGCGGCGCGAAGCGCGACAGCAGGAAGCCCAGCGGCGAGTTGCCGTAGGGGCGCAGGCACGAGGCGAGGGCGGTGACGTCGATGAGATAGTCAGGCTCGAGCACAATCTCGCCGGCGACCAGTTTGCCGTCCGCGCCCTCCCTGATGTCGGAAACGCCCACGAAGTCGCCCTTGCGCACGTGCTGCATCATCGCTTCCGTTTTCGCGCGAAGGCAAACGTTTTGCCCGTCTTCCGTGAGGCACGTCAGGCAGTCGCCCTCTATCTCGGTCACAATGCCGCGCAGGGCGGTGCCGGCGGAGTGGGCAGGGGCAGGGGCGAGTTGGTCGATGCGGAGCAGCGGCAATTCGGGCGGCACGGGCTTGCCCGTCATCTGCTGGGCAAAATGGCAGAGGCAAGCCAAGTCCTCGCGCTCCTCGTCGGGGGTGCGCACAGCCTTGTCGTGCAGCACGCGGTGGGCGAAGTGGCGGAAACTGTCGGCGGCTTTATGGCTGATGCCCCGCTCGCGGCATACGGCGAGCAGCAGCGAGAAGAGGTTGGCATAGTCGCCCGCCAGTTGCTCCGCCTCAGCGTTGCACAACCGTTTCATCACGCCGACCCAGGCGGCGTAGCGCGTCGGTTGCGGTGCGTCGGCATAGGAGCGGGCTATGTGTAAGATTTCAGAGAAAACGGACATGGGAGGTGGAAAATAGATTGTCAGATGATTTTAAGATAAAAACCGGTAAAAACATCTTGCTTCGTTTGAAGCCCCTTGGGCTACCCGCTGGTCTTAACCTCGAGCCTGCGAGCCTAATCGGCTCGCGCTCGCCCTTAATCCCAGCGTCTGCGGGCGGTGCCCGCCCGCTTCAAACGCCGCAAGGTAAAAACCATTAAAAACCTGTGAGACCTTGACAACATCAATGTTGCACCGATGCATATTTCATTGGTAACGGGTTTTTCCTGGTTTTTCCCTTGTTCTGTGTGGGGCGGGCGGAAACCGACCGCCGCCTTAGCGGAGAGGACGCGAGACGAAAGTCGACAGACTTTCAGGCTCGTGGGCTATCCGATAAGGCAAGCCGGTAGGCCCACACAGAACAAGCTGTTTTTAATGGTTTTTATCTATCAACTCTCGCTATTCCTTTTTCATAAGTTCCTCAGGCGAAAGCACTTTCTCGGGACGGCTGAAACGGTTGGGTTTACGGGCGGGCTTGTCGGCGGCAGACAGGGCGGCGGGAGCGGGGGACGCGGAAGAGACCACGCCGCCGTAACTCTGCCAACGGCTTACGACAGACGCTACATAGTTCACCGTCTCCGCGCCGATCATATATCCGTGGCGCACCACGGGGTCGCGGTAAAAGCGTGGCTGGGAAAGGCCGAGCACGTAAGGCGCCACGTTGTCCCACACGGCATCGTTGCGACCATGCTTCCGGGCCAGGGCGCGTGCATCGGCAATGTGGCCCGGCCCGGCGTTGTAGCAGGCGAGCGTGAACTTGATGCGCTCCGCCGCGCTCTGTATGTCGGAGAGATTAGCAGCAAGCCTTTTCAGATAGCGTGCGCCGGCGGCGATATTTTCGTTGGGACTGTAAATCTTGTCCTCGGGCAGCCCCACGCTCTCCGCCGTGGCAGGCATCAGTTGCATCAGTCCGCAGGCCCCCGCCCACGAAACGGCGTTCGCGTCGAAGCCCGACTCCTGATAGCATTGCGCGGCAATGAGTCGCCAGTCCCAACCCACGTGGGCGGCAGCCTTTTTGAATTGATCGTCGTAAATGGAAATAATGCCCTTCTCGCGAGAGATGTAAGGCGCTTTCACGTGCCGCTTCACCTGCGTGCGCTTCGCGATTTGATTGTCCGCCTTTTCCTTGATGTCGGGCGCGTCGGCGTGGGCAAACCAATCGTTCAAGGATTGCGCCAACTGGTCGTTGCTAACCGCCACAGCCCAAGCGGTTTGCGCTTGCTTGTCAGTAACGCCTGCTGCGCGTGCTCCGTGCTTTTCTGAAAGCGTTTTCGGCAACTGCAAAGCCGCGATGTCGGCATCGCCCCTGCGGAGCATTTCGTAGAGTGCAAGAGTGTCTTGCGCCAGTTCCACGCGCAGGCGCAGCCCTTCCGCCACGGCGTAAGCCTCGGCGTAGGCAAATTGCAGGCCCATGCCGCGCCCTTGGTATTCAAAGTAGGTGTCGGGCCCCGATATCGTGGCAACAATCAGTTCCCCGCTTTCCTGTATCTCCTCATAGGTATATGGGTCTTCGCCCGCTCCGGCGGCGGTGAAAGCCCCCGGCGATTTCGGGGCTTCGGGGCTGCGCTTGCAGGCGGCGGCAAGCAGGAGCGCAAAGAGACAAAAGAATATGTTTTTCAAAATCTGCATTATCTTACCGCAAATTTACGATTGTTTGCGCAGAAAATGGCGGTTCGGCGCGATTTTATGCAGGGATGCGGGTAATCATAGCGGCATAATCAAAGCCGAATGGCGAGTAATGAAAATTGTTGTATGCATCTTCATCGCTTTTCCCAGAAAAATTTGCGAAAATGTATCTTATTAGTTACATTTGCAGCATGAAAGAAGACGATGCGATAAGAGAACTGTATTTTTCAGAGGAGTTTTGGGAATTTTACTCGCTCCAATCTGAGATTGTAAAAAAGAAATTCGAGTATGTCTTTGGCATAGTCCGAAAAGAGAAAGTAATAACGACAAAATTCATCAAACGTCTTGTAGATACTGACTTATATGAGATGCGAGTGTCGGTAGGAACAAACGAATATCGTACAATATTGTTTGCAATAAACAATTCAAACATAATGCTCGCTACCAAAATTTTGGTGCTGAACGCTTTTTTGAAGAAATCATCAAAGGATTACAACAAAGAAATAAAAAAGGCAATAAAAATATTAGGAGGATTTCAGTTATGATACAATTTGACGAAAAGAAATTGGCTAAATTACATTCGGCAGGTGAACTGCTTGAAACTAAATATGGGGCAGAGGGTACGGAATGTCGCCGTAAGTTTGAAGACGAAGCCCGTTCTTATTATTATGGTGTTATCTTGCGTGACCGACGAAGAGAGTTGAAGATGACACAGCAACAACTTGCCGATAAAATTGGTTCGCAAAGAAGTTACATTGCCCGCGTAGAGCGAGGGCAGACAGATATTCAGGTGTCGAGTTTTATGCGCATCCTTTATGCGTTGAATATAGATTTTGAATTGAAGATGTCGTAAGAAGATGTCTGATTATGATAAAGGGCGGTTATTCCGCCCTTTTTTATTGCCATACAGTGAAAACGCAATGCTAAAACTAACATCGCACCTGCTATCCAAGCAGACAAGACCCCGTCTCTTATAGGACTGCCGAAACGAACACGGAGAAATTTTTTACTAATTAGGAGGAATTTTTTGCCCGCATACAAGAAAATTCTTAATATTGCAGCAGAAAAAGTTTGTTACAAACTTTGTAACACGTATTACAAACTTTGTAACATGTGTTAGAAACTTTGTAACATGCGTTACAAACTTTGTAACAAAAACTTTCTTATAGGAAAGGAAAAAATATCCTGCTGAAAATAAAAATTATCTTGCTGAAAATAAAAAATATCCCGTACCTAATTTTTCAAGTCTTATGATAAACTATGTATTGAAAGAGATGCCCGATCTCCGCAAAACGGGCAAGCGCAATGTGTTCCCCAAGGTAAAAGTGCACCACACGGTAGGCACGGAGGAATTTCTCAAAGTTATGGCTACTTATCACCACACAAACCGCCCCAATGAACTGCGGGCGATGGTGGAAGCCATGAAAGAAACGATTGCCGAACTGCTTGCCGACGGCCACAACGTGAACATCGAAGGACTCGGCACGTTCTCGCTCTCGCTGGAATTTAAGGACGAAAAATCCAAAGAACTGCAAGAGGGCGACGATATGCTTTATCGTAAAGTACAGGCTAAGGATGTGAATTTCAGAGCGTCGCGCCAGTTGGTAGGTACCGTGGACCGTGCAACTGAATACGTGCGCGACGAAGAGGAGCGCGTGGTGAAAATCGCTAAATCACCCTACACGAAGGAGGAGCGCATTGCCCGCGCCGTGGCGTTCATTAAGGAAAAAGGTCAGATGCGTCTTCCCGATTACTGCGCCCTGAACGAGTTGGACAAATGTACCGCCAGCAAGGAACTGCAAGCAGTGGCCGACGATCCCGCCCAGCAGATTACAACGCAGGGCAAGGGCACGCATAAATTCTGGGTGCTGAAATAGAAAAATCTCTGCAATTTATACACCCGTAATCAATGTGGCAAGAGGCTTTCAGCCCGCCACAATATTCCCCGATGCTTACCCTTCAATAAAATGTTCCGCAAAAATCTCATTCTCTCGCTTTTCTTCTTCCTCGTCTCCTTCTCCGCCTCGGCACAGCACCGGGACATTTTGAAAGAGTGCATTTATACGCCCGCCGACTCCGCTCGGGTGGTGCGGCTCTTGGCGGAAAAGGCGCCGCAGGGTGGGGAAGTGCTCTATTATGCCCGTAAGTTTCTGGGCGTTCCCTACGTTGCGGCGACGCTGGAACGGAGCAAGCAGGAGCGGCTGATAATCAACTTGAAAGAACTTGACTGTTCCACGCTCGCCGAAACCGTTCTCGCACTCGCTGCCACTAAGCGGGCGGGCGGCAGACGCTTTGAAGACTATTGCCACACGCTGATGCTCTTTCGCTACCGCGGCGGCAGGCCCGATGGCTACGTCTCGCGCCTGCACTACTTCACGTGGTGGGCGAATAGCGCGGTGAAAAACGGGCTTTTGCAGCACGTGGACGGGCAGCGCAAGTATTTCTCCAAGCAACTCGTGCCCAACGTTTATTATATGAGCGCGAACGCAGACAAATACCCGCTGCTGAAAGGCCGCCCGGCGCGGACAGACAGCATTGCGCGCCTTGAAAAGGCCGAGAACGGCAAGCCGCTCGGCTACTACATACCGCAAGAAAATACTGGCTTGGGACGCAATGCCCTTCCAGAGGTGCGCGACGGCGATTTGATTGGCATCGTGACGAACAAGAAGGGCCTCGACTGCTCTCACCTCGGTTTCGCCGTGTGGGGAAAGGACGGCAAACTGCATCTGCTCAACGCCTCGTCCATTCACAAGAAGGTGGTGGAAGAGCCCAAGACGTTGCGGCAGTATCTCTCCGAGCACCCTTCTTCGATCGGCATCATCGTTTACAGACTGACTGATAACCCACTTAAAACCAATAGAAAGAATATGACGAAAGTGTATGTGATGAGCACCTGCCCCGACTGCGCGGCGGTGAAAGAGCTGGCCAAAGAAGACAGCCGCTTTGAACTGATTGACCTCGGCGAACACGTGCGCAACTTGAAAGCATTCCTGCGCCTGCGCGACACGCACCCTGCTTTTGAGAAGGTGAAGGCGCGCGGCAGCATCGGCATTCCCTGCTTCCTTTCAGAAGATGGCAGCGTGTCGTTCTCGCTTGAAGATTATTTTGAAAAGCACCCCGATGCAGAACCCTCGGGCGAGGCATGCAGCCTCGACGGCAAAGGGTGCTGAGAAACGGCATCACGAAATAAAAGCCGCAACGTTCTTCGGAGCGTTGCGGCTTTGCTTGTAATGTGAATGTCGGTTGTTTGAATAAGTTCGGATACTTTCGTGCGCTATTGCATTTCGCGTTCCTCGACCATGTCGATCTCTTCGCCTTTCGCGTTATAAAACACGTATTGCAAGTACGAAAGGCTTTGGTTGGGCACAATCTTGATGCCGAGGCCGTATTTCATCTGCCACTTGCGCTTGAGCGACCATACGCCCTGGTTGATGTAGGCTGCCACGAAGGGGTGCACGTGCAGCTTGAACTTCTTGATGCCGAGGTTGCCCACGAGCGTGGCAATTTTGCTTTCCAACGCGTCGGTGAAGAGCAGACTGGAGCGTATGTGCCCCGTGCCGCCGCACGTGGGGCAGCTCTCTTCGACTTTCACGTCCATGGCAGGACGGACGCGCTGGCGGGTGATTTGCATCAGGCCGAACTTGGAAAGCGGCAGAATGTTGTGGCGCGCGCGGTCGCTCTTCATGTTCTCGACCATGCGCTCATAGAGCTTTTGCCTGTTCTCGGGCAAATTCATGTCGATAAAGTCTACCACGATGATGCCGCCCATATCGCGCAGGCGGAGCTGTCGCGCCAATTCGTCGGCCGCGCCGAGATTTACGTCGAGCGCGTTGGCTTCCTGTCCGTCGGGCGACTTGGAGCGGTTGCCGCTGTTGATGTCCACCACGTGCAGGGCTTCGGTGTGCTCGATAATCATGTACGCCCCGTGATTATAAGTAACCGTTCGGCCGAAAGAAGTCTTGATTTGCTTGGTTACGGAGAAATTGTCGAAGATAGGGACGTTGCCGTTGTAGAGCTTGACGATGTTTTTACATTCCGGCGCGATGAGCGTCACGTAGTCGCTTACCTCTTTGAAGACGCGCTCGTCATTTACGTAAATGTTCTCGTAAGAAGGATTGAAAAGGTCGCGCAGGAGAGCTACGGTGCGGCTCGTTTCTTCGTAGACGAGGAGCGGCAGTTTGCTTTGCTGTTGGCGTGCCTCCTGTATGCGTGCCACGGCATCATTCCAACGCCCCACGAGAATGCGCAGTTCCGTGTCGAGTTCGGCTACGCGCTTGCCTTCGGCCACGGTGCGTATGATCACGCCGAATCCCTTGGGCTTGATGCTCTGCACGAGCTGCTTGAGGCGTGCGCGCTCGGCGCCGCTCTTGATTTTGGTGGAGACTGAAATCTTTTCGCCGAAGGGAATAAGTACGAGGTAGCGGCCGGCAAATGATATCTCGGCCGTGAGGCGCGGCCCCTTGGTGTTGATCGGCTCTTTGACGATTTGCACAAGGATTTCCTGTCCTTGTTTCAGTGTGTTCTGTATGCTTCCTTCTTTCTCGGGTGCGGGTTGTCCGCAGGCTTTGGTCATGGCGATGTTGCGCTTGCCGTCGCCGAGGAGCGAGAGATATTTCTCGAAAGAATTGAATTGCGCCCCGAGGTCGAGGTAATGCAGGAAAGCATCGCGTTCGTATCCGACACTCACAAAACAAGCGTTCAGTCCGGGCATGAGCTTACGGACTTTGGCCAGATAGACGTTGCCCACCGAAAATTGCTCCGTGCGCCCTTCCTTTTGGTACTCCACGAGGCGCTTGTCCTCGAGCAGGGCGATGGAGATGTCCTTCGGCTGCACATCTACAATCAGTTCGCTTGTCATAAAT
>SAMEA3663013__coassemble_584_pt1 | contig 24240 bp, 21 predicted proteins | sample SAMEA3663013__metabat2_low_PE_021 | metagenome-assembled genome bin SAMEA3663013 (sample SAMEA3663013) | pig gut metagenome | biome: pig gut; feature: pig-associated habitat; material: faeces | place: France | collected 2012
CGCGCGGGGCGTGTCCCGCCATGCGCCGCACGGGCTTCGGCAGGGAGCGTTCCAACCATTCGTAGGCCGGGGCGGCGGCGCGGATCATGTAAGGGGTGAGGAACGTGGTGATGATGCTCACAGCCACTACCACAGGATAGAGGAAGTCGGCAGTCACATGGAGCGACACGCCGAGAGCGGCGAGGATAAAGGCAAATTCGCCGATCTGCGCCAAAGAGAAACCGCATTGCACCGCCACGCGCAGCGGCTGCCCTGAAAGTAGGAAACCCGTCGTGCCGAATACGGCCTGCCCCACAATGATGGCAAGGGTAATGGCCAGTATCGGCAACCAATATTCCGCCAGCACGGCAGGGTCGACCATCATGCCCACTGAGACGAAGAAGATAGCGCCGAAGAGGTCCTTCACGGGAGTCGTGACGCGCTCTATGCTCTCCGCCTCGACCGTCTCGGCCAGAATGCTGCCCATCATGAACGCGCCGAACGCGCTACTGTAACCCGCCTTCGAGGCTATCACGACCAAGAGGAAGCACAGCCCCACGCTGACCACCAACAGCGTCTCGCGGTTCATCCACCGCCGCGTGCCCCGCAGGAACAATGGCACTAAGTACACGCCCACCACGAACCACAGAATGAGGAAGAAGCTGAGTTTGAGCAGGCTGCCCATCAGTTCCGCGCCCTCGAAATGGCGCGACACGGCCAGCGCACTCAGCACCACCATGAGCAAGATGCCGAGAATATCCTCGAGGATAAGCACGCTCAACACCTCGCCGGCAAACTTCTGCTGCCGCAACCCGAGGTCGTCGAGGGCTTTATAGATAATCGTGGTGGACGACATGGCCAGCATGCCGCCGAGGAAGAGACTGTTCATGCTGTCCCAGCCGAAGAGCGCACCGAGAAAACGGCCTACACCGATCATGCAGAACATGACGGTGCAGGCCGCAATGACGGGGCCGATGCCCATTTTGACAATTTTCTTAAAAGAGAACTCGAGCCCGAGGGTGAACATCAGGAAGATCACGCCGATTTCCGACCAAAGGTGTATGCTCGTCAAGTCCTCCACCGACGGCGTGTAGGGCATGTGCGGTCCGGCGAGAAAGCCTGCCACGATATATCCCAGCACGAGCGGCTGCTTGAGACGCTTGAAAATCAGCGTCACCACGCCCGCCACAATGAGGATGAGGGCGAGATCGGAAATCAGGGGCGCCAAGTTGTCCATAAATCAGATTTAGCTTCGTCCCACTCTTTCGCAAATTTTCACCACCACCATCGAGGCTTTCTCCAACGAGGGTATGGGCAGGAACTCGTGCGGGCCGTGGAAGTTCAGGCCGCCGGCGAAGATGTTGGGGCAAGGCAGACCCTTGAAACTGAGCTGTGCGCCGTCGGTGCCGCCGCGAATGGCGCGCACGCGCGGCTGAATGCCGCAGTCCTTCATGGCATCGAGAGCGGTGTCGATGATGTGCATCACCGGCTCTACCTTCTCGCGCATATTATAATATTGGTCGGCAAGGGTTACCTTCACCGTGCCTGCGCCGTACTTCTTGTTGAGCAGTTCGCCAACGGCGGCGGCATACTCCTTGCGCTCCTCGAAGCGGGCGCGGTCGTGGTCGCGTATGATATAGGTGAGCGAGGCTTTCTCCACGTTGCCGTTCATGCCGAGCAGATGGTAGAAACCCTCATACTCGGCCGTGCGCTCGGGCGTTTCGGCGGCGGGCATCAGGGAAGCGTACTCCGTGGCCACGCGGGCGGCGTTGACCATCTTGTTCTTGGCATAGCCTGGGTGGACGCTCACGCCCGTCACCTCTACCTTGGCAGAGGCGGCGTTGAAATTCTCGAACTCCAGTTCGCCAAGTTCGCCGCCGTCCATGGTGTAGGCAAAGTCGCAACCGAATTTCTCCACATTGAAGCGGTGCGCGCCGAGTCCGATTTCCTCGTCGGGATTGAAGCCCACGCGGATACGGCCGTGCTTGATTTCGGGATGCGCGATGAGGTAGACCATTGCCTGCACGATTTCGGCGATGCCCGCCTTGTCGTCTGCGCCGAGCAGCGTATGGCCATCGGTCACGATGATGTCCTCGCCCACGTGGTCGAGCAGTTCGGGAAACTTCTTAGGCGAGGTCACGATGCCTGCCGCCTCGTCGAGCACGATGTCGCCACTATCGTAGTCCTTGACAATACGCGGTTTGACATCCTTGCCCGAGCAGTCGGGACTGGTATCCATATGGGCGATGAAGCCCACGGTGGGCAACGGCTTGTCGGTGTTGGCAGGGAGCGTGGCATAGACGTATGCGTGCTCGTCAATCTCCACTTCCGTAAGCCCGATACCTTCCAGCTCCTCTTTCAAGTAGCGTGCCAAGATCCATTGCTTCTCCGTGCTCGGAGTGGTTTCGGAATCTTCTGCCGACTGGGTGTCGAAACTTACGTACTTCAAAAATCTTTCTACGATGGTCATAATTCAGTAAGTAAACGAGTTATTTTAGTAAACAAGTAAACGAGCAAATATCTAAAATTCGTCGTTAGCGTACAGGTAGTCGAAGGTGCATTGCTTCCACTCGAAGATTTCTTCGGGCTTGAAGAAGCGCGCCAGTTCCACCTTTGCCGTCTCGGGCGAGTCGGAGGCGTGCACAATGTTTTCTTGGAAGCTCACGCAATAGCTGCCTCTGATAGTGCCGGGAGCGGCGTTGCGACCGTTGGTCGGGCCTGCCAGCGTGCGTACGGTGGCGATAGCGTCCACGCCTTCGAGGCAGAGGGCCACCACGGGGGCGGTCATCATAGAGTCCTTCACGCGCTGGAAGAACGGTTTTTCGGCGAGGTGGGCATAGTGCTCGGAGAGCAGTTCGTCCGTGAGTTGCATCATCTTCATGCCGCAGATGCGGAAGCCTTTTTTCTCAAAGATGCTGATGATTTCGCCGGCCAGTGCGCGTTGCATCGTGCAAGGCTTGAGCAATACGAGGGTTTTTTCAAGTGCCATAGTTGTTATGATTTAGATTAAGGTTTTAGGTATCTTATGGCAAAGTTATGTATTTTCTTATAGGCAAACAAGGTTATTTGCCTCTCAAAAGCGGTTTAAAAAAGAAAAAAGCGAGAAAAAAGTGCCCAGCCGTCATCAAAATCCGCCTTTTCATAGAAAATAGTTTGTCCCTTGGAAACAAATTGCGAATTTTGCACCGCAATTTTGAGCATTTACTTGTTTACTCGTTTACTTGTCTACTACAACATTAACCAACCAAATAAATTGTTACGCTTTATGAAAAAAATCATTCTCTCCCTTTCCGTAGTGCTCGGCTCAGCACTGCTCGCCTCTTGCGGCGGCACCAGCACAAGCGCACTTCTCGGCAACGCAGGTCAAGCCCTTCTCGGCGGCGGACAGACCGCAACCGGCGGCACGACGCAGCAGACAACCTCTGCTTTAGGCGGCGTGCTCGGCAGCCTGCTGGGCGATTTGCTCGGCACGAACACCGTTTCGCAGGCTAACATTCAGGGTACGTGGAACTACGTTGGTCCCGACTGCGTCTTTGAGTCTGAAAACTTCCTTGCCAAGGCAGGCGGCGAAGTGGTGGCGCAAAAGGTAGAAAGCCAAATCAGCGGTGCACTCTCTAAAATCGGTGTAACAGCCGGCAAGTGCTCCTTCACCTTCAATGCCGACAACACCTACACCGCCAACATCGGCGGCCGCGTTATCTCGGGCCAATACACGCTCGACACCACCAACAGCACCATGACGATGACCTACCTCGCCGGTCTCGGCAAGCTCACGCCCAAGGTGTCCCTCAACGCCGGCAAACTCAGCCTGCTCTTCGAGAGCGACAAACTCCTCAGCCTCGCCAACACGCTTACCTCGCTCAAAGGCGGAAACAACGCCCTTAGCAGCATCGTATCGTCGTACCAAGGCATGTATATCGGCCTGCAAATGACGAAATAAAATCTGTTGTGATACCGCATACCCTGTGCTTTGCTAACGGGCTGCACAGAGTAGTGCATTTATATAAAAACTTAAAAACAGCCTCGACACGCTTGTGCCGGGGCTGTTTTCTGTAAAGAGCAAATTTATTTTAAATAAATTAGAATGCTATTTTTCGTCCGCCAACGATATAGATTCCTTTGCCCGTCGGTCGGACTACGCGGCGGCCGCTCAAATCGTAGTAAATGTTTGCCTTGGCAGCGGGCGTGTCTTGGTTGTCTGTGTTCACTGAGCGAATGCCAGTGGTGACATTCGTCTCTATGAAGTTCCAGATAGATGCGCCGTAGTCCTTCGGTTTCATGATGAGCGAGGCGAAGGCGGAGGGATTGGTGTACCAACTGTATACACCCGTGGTTTCGACAATGGCAATGCCCGTTGCGCCTTGGTCGGTGGTGAGTTGGGTGAGCGTCCATGCATTGCGTGCCGTGGAGGCTTGCCCGTTGCCGTAAAGCGTAGAACCGTCGGCGGCGGAGGTGATGTAGGCATATCCCCCAGTGGCTTTGTTGACGAGGCAGGCAGTGCCATCGGCCTGCTTCTCAATGCGCCAAAGCTGCGCATCGCTGGTTTCGGCAAGCGATGCCGGTTCAACTTTGCCCGAAGAAGCGTTCGCCGCAGCATACTTTTCGGTGAAGTAGGCGTTTTGTATGCGATAATAAATGCCCTCGGAAATCGTGTCGAGGAAAGAGGCGCGCGGCATAGCGAGGAACTGGTTGTAAAGGTCGAGGAACGACTGATAGCAAGCCTCGTTCACTGTGCCTTTCAATGCCTCCCGGGCAGGCAGGATGATGCTTTCAGAAAGGAAATCAAGCGCGGCCTGCGAAGGTTCGCCGGCTTTCTCAGGATTTGCAGTGAGGAGCGTGATTTCGCACTTATGGCAAAGGCCTTCAAGCCATTCCTTGAAATCTGTCACCTCTTCGATACGCCACGTGCCGGGATAGCAGAGAGCGGGCTCGTTGTAGGCGTAAACAAGTCCCGTGGCGTTGGCATGCAGGCGCTTGACGCTACCCGTGGCAAGGGCAGAGTAGCCGGCGGTTGCCGAGATGGTGACGCTGCCAGGGATGTAGCTGTACGTGCCAGAGGCAATGGAGGCGCGGTCGATACGTACGGCTGTGCCCACGCCGTCGGTAAGTTTCACAGCAGCGTTGTAAGTGGGCATTGAAATCTTATTGCCGTTCAACTTAGAGGAAAGGAAAAAACCGTTGGTGCCGTTGGGCGTGAACTGCCACAGTTCTTCCGGCTCGGTCTGCGGCGTGTAGTGGAAACGTACGCCGTCGGCGGCAACGTACATCGTGGAACCGATGTATTGCTTCTTATAATAGGAAGACTGCGAAACGATGCGGTAGGTCTTTCCCTCAACAGGCTGCGTGATGTCGCCGGCCTTATAGTCCGCTATGGCCGTTTGCAGGGCTAATGTCTGCGCTTCGCTGGGATTTGCCTTCGCGTTTTCATAGGCATTTGCCAAAGCATCATATAGTTCGGCAGAGGGGAAACCCACGCCGCCGCGAATGCTTTGCTTCAAAATACTATCGGCTTCTTCGAGCGTGCGCTCAGCATCGGTCAATTCTGCCGGTTCGAAGTAATGCTTGGCATAGGTGTAGCCGAGGGCTTCGAAGATGTCATCGTGCGACTGCATGCGGCGGAGGAAGCCCGTCCAGTCCTTCTTGCCGTTTTCAAGCCAGGCGATTTCAGAGAGCGCAAGCATACGGGGTAAGAGCTGGTATTCAAGTTCGATGCTGTCATTAGTGGTTTCGGTCCACAGGTTGCCCTGCACACCAAGGCAGTAGTCCTCGCGTCCGCCAAGAGAGGCGAGGGGGTTGAAGTTGTAGACGGTGGGCAAATTTACCACACGGTCTTCGCTCCAACCGCCGAAGTAAGGTTCGTCGACTACTGTATTATTCTTATCAATCTGCATCATATCGAAATAAAGCGACTGGTAAGGCACAACGATACTCTTCATTCCGTGGTCGGCGGCTGTGGCACTCTTGTTGATACTGTTCCATGCCATAATCACGGGCTTCGTCTCGTTGGCATCGTTCCAATGGCTCAACAGTTCGTCCCATACGATCAAGTCTTTGCCATGCTTTTCTTTCAGATAGATGCCAAGCTGTTCCACGAGCCACGATTGCAGCTGCTCCACGCCCGTAAGCCCTTCGTCGCTCACGCGCTTGAGGCATTCCGCATTCGTGGCCCATTGCTCCGTGGGGCATTCGTCGCCGCCGATATGTATATACGGATAAGGGAAGATGCCGGCGATATTATCCAGCACGCATTTCAGGAAGTCAATCACCTTGTCGCTACCCACATTGAGCACATCGTGAGAGATGCCGCCGAGGATGCGTACGGAGTATGTTTTGGTAGAATCGCAACTGAGGGAAGGATAGGCCGTGATGGCAGCTACCATGTGCCCCGGCATATCGATTTCAGGAATAATCTCTATGTGGCGCGCCTTGGCGTAGGCTACGATATCGCGCAGTTGCTGTTGCGAGTACCACATGCCGCGGCCATATTCCGTGTCATCGTAGAACACAGTGCCGTCGCCGGGATTGGAGAAAGAAGAGGAGCGTATGCTGCCCACTTCCGTGAGTAGGGGATATTCCGGGATTTCCACGCGCCAGCCTTGGTCGTCGGTGAGATGCCAGTGCAGGCGGTTGAGTTTATAGAGCGACATGATGTCGAGCACGCGCTTCACTTCCTCAACCGAGAAGAAGTGGCGGGCACAGTCGAGCATAAAACCGCGATGCCCCAACAGCGGCGCGTCTTGAATGCTGATGAAGGGCAACGTCCATTCCACACCGGCATTGTCGGCAGCCTGCTTGAAAAAGGCACGCGGCAAGAGTTGTCGCAATGTGTTCAATCCATAGAAGAAACCCGCAGACGAGGCGGCGCGGAGGCTTATGCCCGCATCTGTGACATCGAGTGCATATCCTTCTGAAGAAAGGGAAGCATCGGCTATGAGGCAGATATTAGACGCAGGAACTTGCGCCGTGCTCTGCGTGACATTCAGCGCAATGCCTGAAGCTGCTTTCAACTGAGCGGCAAAACTTTCGGCATGTGCCTTCGCCTCGTCATTGGGATAAGTAATCGCCGTAAGCGTGCGCACATCGAAAGTGCCGTCCTTAGTCACCTGCATAGAAGCGGGCATGGGTATCAGGGCGTATTTGCCAGCACTCTCGTATTCCGTTTTAGAAACAAAGCGAATGGCGTTGTTCTGGTCGCCCACGTTCCAAAGGCCCGCGCCCCGGTTGTCGGAAGGTCCGCCCCAAAGGTTAATGGCAAGCGAAGTGTTGCCGGCGGGCACAACCTCAAAACCATCGGAATATCCCGAAGCAGAGCAGGGAACGATTTTGAACAATGTCTTACCCGTGGGTGAGGCGGCAGCCATCAGTTTATTTTCCTTCGCACCGGCAGTGGTATAGAGTTTCAGACCGCTCTTGCTGGTAAACTCATAGCCGGAAGTGGCATCGCCCGTCAGTTTGAACCACTCGCTGTCAACGCCCGTGGGCTGATTGACTGTGATTTCACTGCCGGCGGCAGAGGCGTTAATCACTTTGCCGCCGTTCATAAACTGAATAAAATACCACACCTCGTTCTCACCGGTGCTGACCGTAGGTAAAGTGCCTGCCGCCGCATAGAGCAACGCGGCAGAGAAAGCCACGAATAAAGATGCTAATTGTTTTCTCATTGGTATATTAATTTTTGGTTGATACAATTATTACTTGCGCAACAAATCTTCGATGTCTTGTTCAGAAAGACCAGTGGCGCGTTGAATGTCGGCAACAGGCAACCCCATTGCATGTAAATTCTTGACAAATGATTTTTGGGCTTCAGCAATACCTTCTGCACGTCCTTCAGCACGTCCTTCAGCACGTCCTTCTTCTATGCCTTCCATCTTAGCAGTATCCAGCACATCGTTTTGCACCATAATATCGTCCATGTGCGAGTCGTAGGCACGGCGGTCTTTGTCGTCCATAGTCATATAGAGCAGGCGTTCGCGTGCCTCGCGCAGGCCAGGCGTTGTGGTGTTGTCCTTAATGCGGTTGTTCTTGAGATAGTCGAGCCATTCTTCAAGTGGAGTCTTGGCTATGTCGTTGAACTCGTTGACGCGTATGATGTAATATTCGGGAAAAACATTCTCGGGCGCACAAAGCGTAATTTCGTTCCGCTCTCTTGTGTTGACTTTCAATAGATCACCAGTATGGACGCCCGTGAAGACCGTGCGCCCATGATAGAGATAGTCCTTGCCCTGGCCGAGGTCGAAGTACAGGATATTGATAGAATAGACTTTCTTTACATTGTCGTATTTGTCGCCTATCTGGATATGCTCCGTGATGGCCTTCGACACGCCGTAGAGCATGCGTTGCAGGTAATACAGTTGGCGCGTGAGTTGCACCTCCACGATGATAATCTCGCCTTTGCTGTTGATAGCCTTGATGTCTACGCGGTTGAACTTGTCAGATGCGCTTTCCTGGTTGCCTTCGCTTTCCAAAATTTCGGATATCGTGATTTTCTCGCCGAGCAACACGGTTATCAACCCTTCGAGCACGGCGAAGTTCGCCTTGTCGCGCAGCATACGCTTCACGGCCCAGTCAAAACGGATGTATTTATTGTTTACCTCCATTGCTGCTTATTTTATAAATACTTTCTTGTTCTTTTTGCCTTGCTTGATGATATACACACCGGGAGCGAGACCTTTTTCAGATGTTCCCCTTTGCCGGCCGTCGATGGTGTAGACTTTGCGCGGTTGCTCGCCTGCGGTTGTCTCCGCAGCGGCAATGCCCGTGAGCGAGGGGTCAATGAAACTGAAAGAAATCACGCCGTCGGTCTCGGCAATGTTATATATGGGTTGCGACAGGCCACTGCCCGTGTAAACCGTAGTGGCGGGCGTGGTGTCGTCGGTGAGCGAGGTGTTGCCCGTCGTGCCGGGGTAGAGGTTGGGGGCTACGCGTTGCCATTCGGCAGATTTGAGCGGTGTGTCGTAGATGATGTTGTCGGCAGGCACGATGTTGAACAGGGCTTTGCCCACGGTGTTGTTCACCGTGTTGGCACTCCAGCGGTTAGCATTGAAAGCCACATGCCATACCAGCATGCCCGTGCCCATAAAACTGGGGAACCATGTGTCAGCCTGACGGTTTTCGAGCAGATAATATTCGTTTTTATCCGAAGGGTTTTTGATGCAATAGGCCGTAGCACCGAGGTCTTCGCTGCCAAACGGATAGAGCCGCGCAAACGTTGCCTCCGTCAGTTCCTCAACATTGAGCCACCCCATCACGCTGCGTTCGTAAGCATTATAGCCGATAGGGGCATAGCCGTCGTAGAGGTATTGCCCGTAGTCCATAATCGACCAAACGCAGGGCGTGAGGATTTGGGCGGCATCGGTTTCGCTTTTGCCGGTGTAATAGAAGTCGGGCAGGTTGAGAGCATGACCGATTTCGTGGATAAAGACACCCATGCCGTCGAATTGCTGGCCTTTCACCACGATGTTTCCGCTTTCGTCTTTCTTATACGACTGCAACATCTCGTTGCCCATGAAATATGACTTTACATTGATACCCGTTGAGGTAGTGAAGGGGCGATACTTGTTGTAGTGCGCCCAGAGGTAGTTTTCGCAGCCGTCTTCGTAGGCAGAGTGCTCGCCCGGGCCGGCATACATCAGGCTCACGAGGGGCAGGTTATTTCCGGTGGCATATTGTGAGAAATCCACGCCTTGTGCAATGGCTTTCTCCACCACTTCGCTCACAATCTTATAGGAATTGGGGTCTACCGAGTTGTTGCTGCCATTTGCACCATAATAGGCATAATTGTTGTCGGTCGTCACGCGGGCCACGATGTCGAACTTCGGCGAGAAAAGACCGTTGCTCTGGTCTGTGAAGTAGTCGCTTACGCTACCGTGGCAAAGGCTTTCGTCCTTATAGCCTTTTTCGTTGAAGAAGCGCGACACTTTCTCGTTGGTCGTCGTTTCCATAAACTTGCGGTCGGGAAATTCCACGAGAATTACGGGGATAGTCGGCGTGCCGATGCTGCTCAGCGTGCCGCCAGCCGATTCGCCGTAAGTGCCCAGTCCATCTCCGCCGCCTATGCTGCGCGAGGCAATGTTTTGCTGTGGGGCAAACAGAGCGGTGAGGTGAGAATAAGCTTTTGCAACCGTGCAGTCGGCATTTTTTAGCCATGAAATTTCTTCCTGACTGCGTTCGTTTGCCTCGTGGGCCAAGAGCTCGGAGGCTTCAAGACCTTCGGCGGTTAGCTGAGCATAGCAGAAACGGCCTTGCGCGTCTTTCGAAATCACCGTGCCGTCGGCAAGGGTGTAGAAATAGAAGCAATGGTTGCCTTGCTTGGTTACAGTGATGCTTTTTCCGTCGGCTTGCTTCACAGTGATGAGGCGCTGCAACGGACGTGTAGCCTGTGCGGCGAATGTGCCTATGGCAAATGCGATGAGGAGTAATGTCTTTTTCATTATATATATTATTATTTTGTCTTATTGTTTTATGCTTACAGTGATAGAGGCTTCGCTCACGGCCACAACTACAATGGGCGTACCCGGGTCGATAAAGTCGCCGGAGGATTTCACTTCCACCTGCTTGCCGTTTATCATGGCGTTGCCCACCAGCGCGAGGCGCGTGAGGGCTTTGCCTTCCTCGCCCACTTTCACAGAGAGCTGCTCGCTGGTGGCGTTGGTCGAATTGATACTGCTTTTCAGAGCCATGCGGTCTATGGCTTTCGACCGCATCACGAGATATAGGCTCACGCCGAACAGCAGAATGGCAAGTGCCGCAGCGCCCAATGCCGGCATCAGTCCGTAGTTGATGTAAATCACAGCCACATCGGCTATGCCGCATATTATGGCCGCGCTGCCTGCCAACCCGAACCCGGGTATGACGAACACTTCGAGCAAACCAAGAAGCAGGGCAAAGAAACTCAATAGAATAATCAGTAAAGTAGTAGACATCTTGTTTTTTGTAAATGATGAATAATAAAAAAACTCAATATGCCGCCCTGTATTTCCCCTCGTCCTTATCTTCGAGCATCGAGAGATAAGAGGCGTAGCGCGAGGGGGCGAGCCTCATGCCTTCTATGGCTTCCAGCACGGCGCAGCCGGGCTCGTGCGTATGTGTGCAGTTGTTGAAGCGGCAGTCGCGGGAAAGGGCGAAAATGTCCCGGAAATAATGCGCCACCTCTTCGCGCTCCATGTCAAACGTACCGAATCCCTTGATGCCCGGCACGTCGATGAGCGCTCCGCCGTCCGGCAGTTCATACAGTTCGCTGAACGTCGTGGTGTGCATGCCCGTGCCGTGCGCCTCGGATATTTCTGCCGTGCGGGCGTTCGCCTCAGGCACGAAATGGTTGAGCAGCGTGGATTTTCCCACGCCAGAGTTGCCCGCGAGCAGCGTTGTCTTGCCCTGCAATGCCTCGCCCAGTTCGTCCAACCCCTTGCCCGTAATGGCAGAGATGACGTGGCAGGGATAGCCTATTTCCGAATAAAGTGCCACCCAATAGTCGCGCGTGGCGCGTTCGTCCTCACTCTGTAGTTCGTCATCTTTGTTGAGTGCCAGCACCACCGGCACGCGATAGGCTTCTGCCGAAGCGAGGAAGCGGTCGATGAACGTGGTGCTCGTTTCAGGCCGCGCTACGGTAGCCACCAGTAAGGCCTGGTCGATGTTGGCCGCGAGGATATGGCTCTGCTTCGAGAGGTTGGAGGCCTTGCGGATAATGTAGTTGCGGCGGTCGTCGATACCGCATATAAAGGCCGTTTCGCTTTCGGCCGCCATGTTGAGGGTCACGCCGTCGCCCACGGCCACGGGATTTGTGGAGCGTATGCCTTTCAGGCGGAAGTTGCCTTTCACCTTGCAGGGCACGCTGCGCCCGTCGTCGGTGCGCACTATGTAGTGGCTGCCCGTGTTGCGTATCACGATGCCGTGGAGCATTTTTGTCTTGTTAACTCGTTAACTTGTTTACTCGTTTACTACTTGCAGACTCGTTTACTAAAATGTGGCATAAGGCGCAAACAATGCCTGCGACGAAAAAAACTTTGTTCTCGCCACAAGCATCGTTTGCGCTGCTTTATTATTGTTGGTTAAGACGTAATCGAGAGAGAGCAATCAAACAGTCATGATTTCCTTGTTCTTGGCTGCCAGCAGTTCCTCCACCTTCTTGATCATCTTGTCGTGGATTTTCTGCAAGTCGGCCTCTGCGTCCTTCTCAACGTCTTCTGAAAGTCCGTCCTTAATTGCTTTCTTGAGTTTTTCGATACCGTCGCGGCGAGCGTTGCGAATAGCCACTTTCGACTCTTCAGCCTCCTTGCTGCACTGCTTTGCCAACTGCTTGCGGCGTTCCTCCGTGAGGGGCGGGATGCCGAGGCGGATAATTTCGCCGTTGTTTTCGGGCATGATGCCGATAGTAGAGTCGATGATTGCCTTTTCAATCACCTTAAACATCGACTTATCCCACGGTTTGATGGCTATCGTGCGGGCATCGGGCGTGGTGATGGCGGCCACGTTGTTCACAGGCACCATAGAACCATAAGAGTTCACGCGCAGTTCGTCGAGAATATGCACGTTGGCCTTGCCGGCACGTATGTGCGACAGAGTTTCTTCGAGGTGCATCACGCTGAGTTCCATTTTTTCCTCGCATTCGCCGAGGCATTGCTTAACGTCTAACATAATTGTTGTGGTCTTGCTATATTAAATATGTATTATTTTGTAAAGATAGTGTAAGGCGAGTACAGAAGCCAAGTTTACTTGGATTATGGCGAACCGCAGCCTATCATCTGTAAAGATAGTGCAAGGCGAGTACAGAAGCCAAGTTTACTTGGATTATGGCGAGCTGTAGCCTATCATCTGCAAAGATAAATATTATTCCCGATTTTTGCACGCTCTCATATAAGAAAGTCAAAAAAGGCGATGCCTGCCACTGATTCCGGCCGGTATTGTAAACGTTTTCGTGCAAGCGAACCACAAAACCGCCGCCGCAAAACGAATTGCGACGGCGGAAGGTTTTTACTTTATGGGATATTTCTCGAGAATAGGGTCGTCGTACTGGATTTGCAACTGCTTGAGGCGTTTCATTAGTTGCTTGGTCACCTTCTCCATGCCGGGCTGCCCGTAGAGGTTGTGCAGTTCGTTGGGGTCGGTTTGCAGGTCGTAGAGTTCCCAAACGTCTATGTCGTTGTAGAAGTGCATGAGTTTGTAACGCTCGGTGCGGATGCCGTAGTGGCGCTTCACGGCGTGTTCGGCGGGATATTCGTGATAATGGTAATAGATGTCGTTGCGCCACTTCTTGGGATGCTCGCCGCGGAGCAGGGGCAGGAGCGATACGCCCTGTATGTCGGCAGGAATGGGTGCGCCGGCAAGGTCGAGGAAGGTGGGGGCGTAGTCGATGTTCTGCACCGCCTCGCGGATTTCACCGCGCGCCTTCAAGCCCTCGGGCAGGCGCATCACGAGCGGCGTGCTGAATGACTCTTCATACATAAAGCGCTTGTCGAACCAGCCGTGCTCGCCCATGTAGAAACCTTGGTCGGAGGTGTAGACCACGAGGGTGGAGTCGAGCAGGCCGGCATCGCGGAGGTAGTCGAGCGTGCGCCCCACGTTGTCGTCGAGGCTTTTGAGCACCTTGGCGTAGTCGCGCATGTAACGCTGGTACTTATACTCCGTGAGGGCGCGGCCTTCGAGTTTGCGTGCACGGAAGTCGGCGGCGATGGAGTCGTAGAAATGGTCGTAGCGCGAGCGGTCTTCCGAGTCGAGGCGGCCTATCATGTTGAAATAGTTCTGGCTGAGGCGCGTCTTGAGGTCAGGGCTGTAGATCTTCGTGTCGTAGGTGAGGTCCATGTCCTTGCCGATTTCCATCTCCTGCGCCTTAGCGGCGGGGCGTCCGGCATAGTCATCGTAGAAGGTTTCGGGAATGGGGAAGGTCACGTCCTCGTATTCGTGCAGGTATTTCATCTCGGGCAGCCAGTTGCGGTGGCAGGCCTTGTGGTGGATGAAAAGGATAAAGGGGCGCGACTTATCGCGCTTGTTTTCCATCCAGTCGATGCTCTTGTCGGTGATGATGTCGGTGACGTAGCCATGCTCGCGCACAGTGCTTTGGTCCATCTTGATGAAATCGGGGTTGTAGTAGTCGCCTTGTCCCGGCACGATGTTCCAGTAGTCGAAGCCCGTGGGGGTGGTGACGAGGTGCCATTTGCCTATGATGGCGGTTTGGTAGCCTGCTGCGCGTAGAAGTTTTGGCATGGTCTGCTGCGTGCCGTCGAAAACGCCGTGCTCGTTGTTGGTGAAGCCGTTTTTATGGCTGTGCTTGCCGGTGAGCATGCAGGCGCGGCTGGGGCCGGAGAGGGAGTTGGCTACGAAACTGTTGACGAACTTCACGCCGTCGGAGGCGATACGGTCAAGGTTTGGGGTCTGCACATAGCGGTTGTCGTAGCACGACATCATCTGCGCCGTGTGGTCGTCGGTCATGATGTAGACGATATTGTAGCGTCCCTGTGCGGCGAGGGTGGCGGGCAGAACCGGGAGCAGTAGCAAAAGATTTTTTTTCATGTCTTATTAAGGGATATTATATGGGTGCCCACGAAGGGCATAACGCAAAAACGGGAGCAGAACTCCCGTTTTTGTGATAGTTTTATCGGAAAGGGCTATGCCTGTCCGGTCATCTGATATACGATGTCCATGATTTGCTTGCCGAGCGCATCGGCTTCCTCCATAGTGTGTGCCTCGGAGTAAACGCGGATAATCGGCTCGGTGTTGCTCTTACGGAGGTGTACCCACTTGTCGGCGAAGTCGATCTTCACACCGTCGATGTCGGTTACTTGCTCGTTCTTGTAGAGCTCCTTCACCTTTTGCAGGATAGCATAGATGTCGGTAGTAGGATCGAGGTCGATGCGATTCTTGGCAATGAAATACTTAGGCAGAGAGTCGCGCAACTCGGTAGCCTTCATACCGGTCTTAGCCAGATAAGTGAGTAAGAGGGCGATGCCTACGAGCGCGTCGCGTCCGCTGTGGGCTGCGGGGTAGATCACGCCGCCATTGCCTTCGCCGCCGATCACGGCACCCGTTTCGCGCATCTTCATCACGACGTTCACCTCACCCACGGCGGCAGGCGTGTAGTTGCAGCCGTACTTCTCGGTCACGTCGCGCAGGCCGCGCGTTGAGGAGAGGTTGGAAACGGTGTTGCCCGGCGTGTGCTGCAGCACGTAGTCGGCAACGGCTACGAGCGTATTTTCTTCGCCGAACATCGAGCCGTCCTCGCAGATGAGTGCCAAGCGGTCCACATCGGGGTCAACCACAAAACCGATGTCATGGCGGCCCTTGCGGAGCAGGTTGCGGATTTCGCTGAGGTTTTCCTTCAAAGGCTCGGGGTTGTGGGCGAAGTCGCCGGTCGGCTCGGTGTTGAGGCCCGTCACGTGCGTCACGCCGAGTTGTCCGAGAAGTTTAGGCAGAATGATGCCGCCCACGGAGTTCACGGTGTCGATGGCCACGTTGAAGTGGGCGCGGCTGATGGCTTCCACGTCAACGAGTTCGAGGTCTTTCACCAGTTCGATGTGGCGCTGGTCGTAGCTGAGGTTCTTGGTGTAGCAGCCGAGGCTGTCCACGTCAGCATACTCAAAGTTGCAGCTATTGGCGAGGCGCACCACCTCAGAGGCTTCGGCGGGCGGGAGGAACTCGCCCTTTTCGTTGAGGAATTTCAGGGCGTTCCACTGGCGGGGGTTATGGCTGGCGGTGATGATGATGCCGCCGCAAGCCTTTTCCATCGTAACGGCCAGTTCGGTGGTAGGCGTTGAGGCGAGGCCGATGTTTACCACATCGAAGCCCATGCTCATCAGCGTGCCGCAGACTACGTGCATCGTCATCTCGCCGGAGATGCGGGCGTCACGGCCTACGATGATTTTGCGACGGAAGGAGCGGCTTACCACTTTCTCGCGCAGGGCGGCGTAAGCCGAAACGGATTTTGCAATGTCTACGGGATTGAGCGTATCGCCCACTTTTCCGCCGATGGTACCGCGGAAGCCCGAAATGGATTTAATGAGTGTCATATTTCTAAGAAATTATTTTGCCAGTTGTTCTTTGATGAATGCTTCCATCTCGGGCAGGTGCTTCTCTGCGCTTTCGAGCAGTGCAAGCTGGTTCTTTGTGCGCACGAGGTTGTGCTCGGGATATTGCGTCTTGAAATAGGTGTCGCCGTTGAGGTAGTCGGCGTAGAAGCGTACCACCTGCATGTAGGGGAAGAGCGTGGCGGCATAGGGCAGGTTCTCGATTTCGATGGGAGTGAGGAACTTGCTGGCCGTTTTCAAATAGCCCTTGGTGAACGCCTTAAACACTTCCATGTTGAAGCCCACCTTGTCGATTTCGGGGCAGTCCTCAGCCACGAAGTTGGCAGCTGAGCGCAGGAAGTCGCCGTAGTCGGAGAAAATGAAGCTGGGCATCACGGTGTCGAGGTCGATGACACAGAGCACGTTGTCGTTCTGGTCAAAGAGAATGTTGTCGACCTTCGTGTCGCAGTGGCACACACGCTTGGGCAGTTTGCCTTCGCGGTGAAGGCGTTCGCCGCGGCACATGTTTTCGGCACGAGCCATCACCTCGTCAACGATGTATTTCGTAGCGGCGAGGCGGCCTGCCTTGTCGGCCTCAACGGCCTCTTTGAGTTGCTGGAGGCGGAACTCGATGTTGTGGAAATCCTTAATGGTTTCGCCGAGCGTTACGGGAATGTCGGCCAGCATGGCTTGGAAATCGCCGAAAGTCTCGCCCACGATGTAGGAGCTTTCAGGCGTCACGCCGCTCTTGGTCACCGTGTCGGGAATGAACACCATGACGCGCCAGTACTTGTCGCCGTCGAAGTAGAAATACTTGCCGTCCTTGGCAGGCACGAAGGAGAGCACCTTGCGGTCGATGTCGTAGGTATTGGCGGCTTCGAGTTTCTTGCGGATATGTCCCGTCACTGCCACGATGTTGTCCATCAGCATCTCCACGTCGGGGAAGATGGCATTGTTCACGTTTTGCAGCACGTAGTCGGGAGCGTCGCAGGCGGTCACTACTTTGTAAGTGGTATTGATAAGTCCGTTGCCGAGTGGCTTGATTTCTTCGACATTGCCTTTGATGTCGAACTGCGCAACAATCTGTTGCATGTCTGTTTGATTCATAGTATATATAGGTATTAGATTATTGTAGACGCAAGCTGATGCAATAAGATTAATGTATACAATGCATCTCTTACTTGCAAATGTACGTACTTTTTTCTAAAAAATGCTTTTTTGCCTCTTTTTTTATATGATAATGCGGATTTTTTGCTTTTTCGCCCTGCCCACATTCTGCCAAAAATGGCAAAAGCGGCTTTTCACGGCAGCAAATTAAAGTTTGGCACGCTTTTCGCATAAGATAATGGCGAAACCGCGAAGCCTGATAGGGGCGGGCGGCTTGCAAAGCTATTAATCTTACAAATCAAATAAAAAAACAACGACTATGAACATCAAACCATTGGCTGACCGCGTGCTCGTTAAGCCCGCAGCAGCAGAAGAAAAGACAGTGGCAGGCATCATCATTCCCGACACTGCGAAAGAGAAACCCCTCAAAGGCGAAGTGCTCGCCGTCGGCAACGGCACCAAAGACGAAGAAATGGTGCTCAAGGTGGGCGACACCGTGCTCTATGGCAAATATTCCGGCAACGAGGTGGAAATCGGCGGCGAAAAGTATCTCATCATGCGCCAGAGCGATGTGCTCGCCGTGCTCGCTTAATCGCCGGCATACAATATTTATATTATATATAGTTGACGAGTAAACGAGTTTATAAGTAAACAAGACAAGTTACTCATGCTAAAATAAAGTTTACAAGACATCTCTGTCTCGTCTACTCGTTTACTTGTAACTTGTTTACTACAAAAAAAATAAACTTACAACCATGGCAAAAGAAATCAAATACGACGTTGAAGCCCGCGAGCTTCTCCGCGAAGGCGCAGACGCGCTTGCAAATGCAGTGAAAGTGACCCTCGGCCCGAAAGGCCGCAATGTGGTTATCGATAAAAAATTCGGCGCACCCCGCATCACTAAGGACGGCGTGAGCGTAGCGAAGGAAATCGAACTCGACGACCCCTTCCGCAACTCCGGCGCACAGCTCGTCAAGAGCGTGGCCAGCAAGACGGGTGACGATGCCGGCGACGGCACCACCACCGCCACCGTCCTCGCACAGGCCATCCTCACCGAAGGCATGAAGAACGTGGCTTCGGGCGCAAATCCCCTCGACGTGAAGCGCGGCATCGACAAGGCCGTTGCCAAAGTGGTGGAAAGCATCAAGGCGCAGGCCGAGCAGGTGGAAGAAAGCTATGAGAAGATCGAGCAGGTGGCTACCATTTCCGCAAACAACGACGCTGAAATCGGCAAACTCATCGCCGACGGCATGCGTGCCGTAAGCGTTGACGGCGTTATTACTATCGAAGATGCAAAAGGCCGCGACACGGTGCTCAAGACCGTTGAAGGCATGCAGTTCGACCGCGGTTATCTCTCCGCCTACTTCGTGACCGATGCTGAGAAGATGCAGTGCGTGATGGAGAACCCATATATCCTCATCTACGACAAGAAGATCTCGGCCATCAACGACTTCCTGCCCATCCTCAACCCCGCCGTGCAAACGGGCCGTCCCTTGCTCGTTATTGCTGAGGATGTTGACAGCGAGGCACTCACCACGCTCGTTGTAAACCGCCTGCGCACGCAGCTCAAGATTTGCGCCGTCAAGGCTCCCGGCTTCGGCGACCGCCGCAAGGCCATGCTCGAAGACATCGCAATCCTCACGGGCGGTGTAGTTATCAGCGAGGAGAAGGGTCTCAAACTCGAACAGGCTACCCTCGAGATGCTCGGCTCTGCCGAAAAGGTGACCATCACGAAGGACAACACCACCATCGTGAACGGTGCAGGCGAGAAGGAGAATATCCAGAACCGCATCGCACAGCTCAAGAACGAGATTGCCAATACCACCAGCTCTTACGATAAGGAAAAACTGCAGGAACGTCTTGCCAAACTCTCCGGCGGCGTGTGCGTGCTCGAAGTAGGCGCAGCCAGTGAAACCGAGCAGAAAGAGAAGAAAGACCGCTGCGACGACGCGCTCTGCGCTACGCGTGCCGCCATTGAGGAAGGTATCGTGACGGGCGGTGGCGTGGCATACATCCGCGCACAGCAGGCACTTGAAGGCCTCACGGGCGACAATGCCGACGAAACGACGGGTATCGCTATTGTGCGCCGCGCTATCGAAGAACCTCTTCGCCAGATTTGCCGCAACGCCGGCCTCGAAGGCGCAGTGGTAGTCAATAAGGTGCGTGAGGGCGAGGGCAACTTCGGCTACAACGCCAAGACCGAAGTTTACGAAGACCTCCGTGCCGCCGGTGTGGTAGACCCTGCTAAGGTGACCCGCGTGGCTCTCGAAAACGCAGCCAGCGTAGCCGGCATGTTCCTCACCACCGAGTGCGTCATCTGCGACAAGAAGGAAGACAAGCCCGAACTCCCCATGGGCGCTCCCGGCATGGGCGGAATGGGCGGCATGATGTAAACCGGCACATCAGACATAATTTATATATAACGCGAAACGCGGATGCAGCGACCAAAAGCTGCATCCGCGTTTTTTTATTTGTGAGTTGGCGTGTGCGACTTACGCCAGCAGTTCTTCGGCGTGGCGCACCATGGCTTCGGGCACGGGGCCGATAGATTCCAGAAAGTGCGGCATCTCCTGGGCATAGACTTCCGCCATGCGCTGGCGGGGATAGAAGAGGGTGGAGTGGCGCAGGTTGGCAAGGCGGTCGCACATTTTCAGATACGGGGCAAAAGGCGTTTGGCGTATGCCGGCATAATAGCGTTCGCCGGCACGTTCGGCACGGGTGCGGCCCTTGTCGTTGGTGAGCGCGTAGACTATTTCGGCGGCATCGCGGGTGCGTATGCTGCAACCGCATTCGGTGTTGAGGCGGTCGAACACTTTTATGAGGTCGTTGTAGGTGAGCCGCGCGTCCTCTAAGGCATCGTGAAACCATGCAGCCGCAAAAACCGTTTCCATATCCTCTTCCGCCAGAGGCAGCAGGTGGGCGAAACGCAAGGCATAGTTTGCCGTGAGGCGCAGATGATAAGAATAAGGAAGATTGCCGCCATAATATTGGTTCACGGCAGCGTGTGCGGCAGCCGCCTCGCGGGCAATGGCGTCAATGTGCGCTTCGTGGCGCTGATAGATTTTAAGAATGGTTGAAGGTGTAGGCATAATTAATAATGTGATAATGTTTGGCGAATTTACAAAAATCGCACTTTTGAGAACCTTTTGGGTGCTAATATTTTTTTTGCCCACAAATCTCACCAATTCAAGGAGTGCGCATTGGTAGAATTAGGGTAGTGCTTGGAAGACACTACGCCATAGGACTTGCACTTAACACATTGCCACAGGCGTACTACCTTTTCTTCGAGATTTTCGGCTGCGTTCGGCATAGCCTGAAAACCATAAAAAAACGAGGGGCGTGCGTGTGGCGCGTCCCTCGCTGGTGCTTTGCTGTGGCAATTAGAGTTTATCAATATCTTCAGGCAACAAACCTGTAACGATGTGTATGTCCGAAGTACTCATGCCCATTGCTTTCAGTTTCTTGGCAGTCTCGATAAAACCTTGTTGCATACCTTCTCTCATTCCTTGCTGCATTCCTTGCTGCATTCCCTGCTGAACGCCGGCGGCGTGACCTCTTTTCCACCCTTTCCTTTCGCCCACCTCTTCGGCATCTTCCAAGGCATGCGCATTGTCGCGATAGTAGCGTATCGCGGCATCATACTTTATGCGCTCGTCGCGGGTGAGCGCACTTATCTCCGATATTTGGGCCAAACGCTCGAATATCGGGTCTTTGGCTGTCCAAGGCAGTCTGTTGAGTGCTTCCATATGCTTCAATACATAAATCCAACGTTCAAAATTATCGGTGCATTCCTCCGCCTCCTTCTGAAAGTATGGCAGCTGGAGGAATATCATTCTCATGTCCCCGGAGAACAGCTTGCGTTCCTCTATGTCCATCAACGCGACATCCGTGCGGAACTTCTCGCCAATGTCGTCGAGGCGGAAGTTCAGAAACCCCACGAAATACACGGCGCTGATGCTATATCGCCAGTCCACGCCCCGCTCGCCCTGACGCGCTATGGCTTCCGCCGTATAATAGATGCTGCGCTTCTTAAAGTATGGTTGCTCGCGGTTCTGCATCTCCACGATGATGTGTTCGCCGCTGTCGGTCTTGCAGAAGATGTCGTAAATCAGCGAGCGACCGTGCTCGAACTCTGCGGGCTGCTCCTTGTCAAGGAACGTAATCTCCTCGATGACGCGCTCGCCTTTGAGCAGGTTGTTCAGAAAATCCAGCAAGAGGGGGCGGGACAATTCCTGACCGAAGATGCGCTTGAAACCTATATCGGTAAACGGGTTGATGTATTTGCCCATGATATTATTGCTTTTAATTCTGCAAACTTACATAAAATCTATGGAAAAACCTCCAAAAATTGGAAGATTAATGCAATGTAATCTGTGAATTAAGTAGTTATGAGAAAATTGCGGAAGTTGGATAGAGGGCTGAATAGCGTTTCAAAGCGGATTGGAGAAAGAGAACGGTTTCCTAATCGTTACCCGTCAGAAATGCAGATTTAACAGTCACCGTTCCGTTTGTGCCGCTCTGCATAGGTAGACAAGTCCAAGCTTGCACTTGCCATTAACGGGCAAGTGATTGGAGAGTGGTTCAAGGAGTAGTTTGGCAGGCTGTTCTCATCCGTTAAAAGGACGGTTGAACCGCTTAGGAGAGGCAAGGGCATGGGATTATAAACAATACCAACGGAAGAATAGCAAGTTTGTGTTTGGGCAGACCAAAACCGCTTGCTATCCTCAGTTGGTTGAAACGTCATTTTATTTGTGCCCGAATCCTACTCAAACTTGCCTGTGTGATGCCTAAATAGGTGGCGATACTTCCTAACGGCAACCGCTGTAACAAATCAGGCTCTTTCTCCAACAACTCGTGATACCGTTCCGAGGCGACGGCTGACAACATGGAAATCAGCCGTTCCTCGGCAGCAAGCAGTTCCATTTCCGCATAACGCCGTCCCCAATTAGCTATGTGCAAATCCTCCAAGTATAACTCTTTCAGTTTTTTCCTTTCCAATACATATAAGACAGAATTTTCCATCAGCTCCATTGTTTCATACCCTGGTTCGTCATTCACATATCCTTTCATGGAAACAATAGTCGCCCCTTCCTTGCCGACCCAAAAGGTAATTTCTTTCCCCTCTACCGAAGTATAGGCGCGGACAATGCCTTTCTTGATGAAAAAGATATCTTTTTCTATCTTGCCATATTCCATCACTTGGAATCCTTTTGGGTATGAGACTTCCGTCAGGCATTGCCGCAACTTGTCCAAAGACGCATCTGGCATGGCATATCTCTGGTTGATGATTTCCTTTATATCCATAAGTCATTTTTGTGGTACAAAAATATAAAATAGTGCACAGAAACAGCTGCTAACGGCTGTTTTTTTTGTCAAATGCAAAATCCGTTTTTACCGAATGTAAAAAACGCTTAGAAATTACTTGCTTACTTTTGCACCCGAATTTAATAAATCATAGGTATGAATTGGATAATTTTATTTTTGGCAGGATTGTTTGAGGTAAGCCTTACATTCTGCTTGGGAAAAACGAGAGAGGCATCAGGTATTGGTTTTTATCTGTGGGGAATCGGTTTCTTGGCTTCCACGGTATTGAGTATGGCATTACTTGCCAAAGCGGTTCAGACTTTGCCTTTGGGCACGGCATACGCCATTTGGACGGGTATCGGAGCGGTCGGCACGGTCTTGATTGGGATATTCGTTTTCAAAGAGCCGGCCACTCCCATACGGCTTTTCTTCCTGTTCACGCTCATTGCCTCCTTGATTGGATTGAAAGTTGTGTCATACTGAAAGGAGGAATAAATGATGAGATATGAATTGAGAGAAAGCCACGGCATTCCGGCACCTCTGCTGGCTCTGATGGCAGTCGCTACCGGGCTTTCCGTTGCCAACTGCTACTACAACCAGCCTTTGTTGGGCAGCATGGCAAAGGATTTTAGGGTAAGCGACTTTTCTGCCAGCATGGTTGCGACATTGACCCAGATAGGTTATGTAGTCGGACTTGTGTTTGTCATTCCGCTTGGCGATTGGGTTTCACGAAAGCAGCTGATATTGACCAATTATATCATTTCATCGTGCGCATTGCTTGCCATAGCACTTGCCCCTAACATCTATTGGGTGTGGGGCACATCCTTGCTTGCCGGAGCATCTTCGGTTATGCCGCAGTTCTTCATCCCGTTGGTGTCTTTCCATTCAGCACCAGCACACAAGGTACGCAACGTGGGGATTATACAGTCCTGTTTGCTCATAGGCATTCTTGGCTCACGGGTGTTAAGTGGTTTTCTGGCTGATATGTGGGGATGGCATTCCGTCTATTTTGTGGCTTGTGTGTTTATGCTCGGATGCTTTCTTATGATTTACAAGATGCTTCCCGTTCTGCCTGCTCGTTCAAGTGAAAATTATGCGGGTCTGATGAAATCCTTGTTGCGTCTGCTTGCCAAATACTCGTACTTGCGTATCGCCCACGCAGTCTGTGATGCCAACATCGTTTTCAAGTTTCTTAATTGCACCTGCGAGTTTCGCCAAAGCATCTGCTTCAGCAGGCGTTGCAAAGCGTTTGCCCTCCTCCCTTGAATTGATGTTACGGTTAATCTCGGTGATTTGGTGTTGGAACTGTGCTATGATTTGCGCCGGGCAGGCGGAATGGTACTTCCCGCTTGAGCCGATGATAAGCATCACGGGGCAGAACATCATTGTGCGCCGGACTTGCAGGTCGGTGATAAGTTCTATGAGTTTGAAGGGTTTATAAAACCATGGAAAAAGAGGAAGTCTAAGAACATGATTCGGCACGGCGTAGAACAAAGCCCATATATTGTCATTGACAACACAAAAGGAGGAAGCGACCGATTTATCAGAAGAAGTATTGTGGCAAGAAATCACAATGATGCCATCAAAGAAGTATGGCTCTACGAAAAAGGAGGATTGAGACTGTTCTTCAAAAATGGGAAATTCCGATAAAAACAACAGGGAAGCCGAGACTTCCCTGCGACGACTGTGCCGTAGCACTGCCTATAGCATCTTGCGATGTTGTTGCAAAATTACATATTTAATTTTTAACTCACCAAAGAAATGGACATGATTTTAGATTTTCTGAAAAGAAGTAACCGCTATATAGAGTCAACAAGCAAGTGCAATATTACGAATAATGTTTGTAGAACTCTTT
>SAMEA3663013__coassemble_602_pt1 | contig 23490 bp, 16 predicted proteins | sample SAMEA3663013__metabat2_low_PE_021 | metagenome-assembled genome bin SAMEA3663013 (sample SAMEA3663013) | pig gut metagenome | biome: pig gut; feature: pig-associated habitat; material: faeces | place: France | collected 2012
AGCCGTCGTCGTCGAGCGAACCGATGAGATATTCCACCAATTCTCCCTGCCGCTCCGACAGATGATGCTCGCCTGCCTGCTGCCGCAGCGCCTCGAAAAACGAGAGGCCGCCCGCCGCCTCCAAGCCTCGCCGCTCGCCGTCGGCATCGGCCCGCGCCTGCAGGTAATCGGGCACGTCGTCCGCCGTGAGATAGTCGGCCAGCAGGTCGCTCGTGGCATCGGCAGCGGGGACAGAGTCGTCGTTGTAATCATCGCCGCTGTCAGAAGCATTGCCGGCGGCATCTGACGGCTCGCGGTAAGCATCGTCACCGTCTTTTTCTTCCAGTGCTGCATTGTCGAGCATCTCGGCACGCACACGCTCCGCCAGTTCCGTAACGGGCAATTCCACGAGCTTAGCCACCGCCACCTGTAATGACGATTGCTGCTGCGTTTGTATGGCGGCTTGCGCCTGTTCAAGATGTTGCTTCGACATGAGAATAATGCTGAATGCTGCAAAAGTACGCTTTTTTGTGCATTTTATCAGCAAAACGCGCGTTTTCTTATATGACCCGCGCCCCTCTTTCGCATAAAATCCCTATTTTTGCCATTAAGATTATTATATCCTCCATAAATATATTCTACACATTATGGCACAAGCACCCGAGTTTAAGTATGCTCCGATGTTCCAGCCCGGAAAGGACGACACGGAGTACTATCTGTTTTCAAAAGACCACGTGAGCCTCGGCGAGTTCGAGGGACACCCCATTCTCAAAGTCGAGGCCGAGGGCATTTCCAAGATGATTCGCCAGGCCTTCCGCGACGTGTCGTTCCTCCTGCGCCGCGCCCACAACGAGCAAGTGGCGAAAATCCTCACCGACCCCGAGGCTTCCGACAACGACAAGTACGTAGCCCTCACCTTCCTGCGCAACGCCGAGGTAGCCGCCAAGGGACAGCTCCCCCTCTGCCAGGACACGGGCACGGCTATCGTGCACGGCGAGAAAGGACAGCAGGTGTGGACGGGCTTCTGCGACGAAGAAGCCATCTCGCGCGGCGTTTACGACACCTACACCACTGAAAACCTGCGCTACTCGCAGAACGCACCGCTCACCATGTACGACGAGGTGAACACTAAGTGCAACCTCCCCGCGCAAATCGACATTGAGGCCACCGAAGGTATGGAGTACCATTTCCTCTGCGTCACCAAAGGCGGCGGCTCGGCCAACAAAACCTATCTCTACCAAGAGACTAAGGCTATCCTCAACCCCGCCACGCTCGTGCCCTTCCTCGTGGGCAAGATGAAGACGCTCGGCACCGCCGCCTGCCCGCCCTACCACATCGCTTTCGTCATCGGCGGCACGTCGGCCGAGAAGAACCTGCTCACCGTGAAGCTCGCCTCTACGCACTACTATGACAACCTCCCCACCACGGGCGACGAAACGGGACGCGCCTTCCGCGACGTAGAACTTGAAAAGCAACTCCTCGACGAAGCCCACCGCATAGGGCTCGGAGCGCAGTTCGGCGGCAAATATTTCGCCCACGATATCCGCGTAATCCGCCTGCCGCGTCACGGTGCAAGCTGCCCCGTAGGTCTCGGCGTGAGCTGCTCCGCCGACCGCAACATCAAGTGCAAGATCAACAAGGACGGACTTTGGATAGAGCGCATGGACGACAATCCCGGCAGCCTCATCCCCGCCGAGCTCCGCGCCGCAGGCGAAGGCAACGCCGTGAAAATCGACCTCAACCGCCCCATGCCCGAAGTACTCGCCGAGTTGGCAAAATATCCCGTGGCCACGCGCCTCTCGCTCAACGGCACCATCATCGTGGGCCGCGACATCGCCCACGCCAAGCTCAAGGAACGCCTCGACCGCGGCGAAGAACTGCCCGACTACATCAAGAATCATCCCATCTACTATGCAGGCCCTGCCAAGACGCCCGCTGGCATGGCGTGCGGTTCTATGGGCCCCACCACGGCAGGCCGCATGGACCCCTACGTAGACCTCTTCCAGAGCCACGGCGGTTCTATGGTGATGCTCGCCAAGGGCAACCGCTCGCAGGCCGTGACCGATGCCTGCAAGAAGCACGGCGGTTTCTATCTCGGTTCCATTGGCGGACCGGCTGCTATCCTTGCCCAAAACAACATCAAGTCCATCGAATGCGTGGAATATCCCGAACTGGGCATGGAAGCCATCTGGAAAATCGAAGTGGAAGACTTCCCCGCCTTTATTCTCGTAGACAACAAGGGCAACGACTTCTTCCAGCAAATCAAGCCCCGCTGTGCGGGCTGCAAATAAAAAGGGCAATTCCGCGCCTTGCGAAATTGCGCAAAACAAGTTTTGCCTGAACATATAAAGGGAAACGCTTCGGAGCGTTTCCCTTTATTGCGTTATTGCTGGGTGGTAGCAGAGATTAGCAACCGAATACCTGCTATTGCCTTGAAAAGGCGAGGGGGAAAAGTTTTTTGGTGGTTTGCAGGAGTTGCTCCGCCACAACGTCGGGCGCAAGTTCGTAGATTTCCGACAACTTTTGGACCACAAGCGGCAGATATGCCGGTTCATTGCGCTTGCCACGGTGAGGCGTGGGAGCGAGATAGGGCGCGTCGGTCTCTGCCACGATACGCGAGAGCGGCACAGCGGCGCGGAGCGCGGCAGGCAGGGCAGACTTCTTGAAAGTGACCACGCCGCCGATGCCCAAAGCGAAGCCGGGGAACGTTTCAAGCAGTTCGGCGGCCTCTTCGGCCGTTCCGCCGAAACAGTGGAACACGCCCGTTAGCCGCGATGCATAGGGCCGCAAGGCCTCAACGAGGTCGCGATGGGCGGCGCGGCTATGTACCATCAACGGCAAGCCGAAACGCAACGCCCATTCCGCCTGGCGCACAAAGGCGGCGATTTGCTCCTCGCGCCGCGAAGCGTCCCAATAGAGGTCGATGCCCACTTCGCCGACGGCGATAAACTCTGCCGCGCGGCTTTCGAGCATTTGCTCCATCTCATCAAGCACGGGCTGCGGGTCGGGCGGCAGTTCCGTGGGGTGGAGACCAATCATGGGATAGCACAAACCGGGGTATTGGCGGCACAGGCGTAGCATGGGTTCTACGGAAGCGGCATCAATATTCGGCAGAAAGAGTTTCTGCGCACCAGCCTCCAAAGCGCGACCAACGACTTCGGCACGGTCGGCATCGAAGTCGTCGGTATAGATATGCGTGTGGGTGTCAATGAAAGGGAATGGCAAAATACTTATAGGAGCCAAAGGGTTATTATGATTTACGTCCGAGCAAGGAACCGGCATATTGCCGCAAGGGTGCTACCCGCTCTGCCGGCAAAGAAAGGGCATCGAGGTCGGCGAGGGCTTCTTTGTAAAGATTGTCGATGGTTTGGAGCGTGAGCTGGCTGATGCCAAGCGCGTCGTAGATATGCGTAACGGCGGCAATCTTTTCCCCGGCAGGCATTTCGCTGTCAGCAAGGAGCGCGAGCAACCGCTGCTTATCGGCGGCATCGGCGCGGTTGAGAGCATTGATGAGCAGGTAAGTCTTTTTGCCGCAAAGTATGTCGCCACCAATTTTCTTGCCGAACACTTTCGGGTCGCCGTACACGTCGAGCCAGTCGTCCTGCACCTGGAAAGCCAAGCCCATCTTCTCGGCGAAGCGATAGAGCGTGTCGGCATCTTCGGGCGAAGCCCCGGCGGCCAATGCCCCAGCCTTTGCGGCGCAGGCCAGCAGTACGGAGGTCTTGAGCCGTATCATCTCCATGTACTCACTTTCCGTCACGTCTGTGCGCCTTTCAAAATTGACATCATATTGCTGTCCCTCGCAAATTTCGAGCGCCGTGTTTGCGAAGAGTTCGAGTATTTGCTCTTTGCCCTCGCAACGGGCTTCGATGAAATGGCGGAAAGCAATGATCAGCATGGCATCGCCCGAGAGCACGGCAGTGTTGGCGTCCCACTTCTTATGCACCGTGGGCTTGCCGCGCCGCACGTCGGCGTTGTCCATAAGGTCGTCGTGCAGAAGCGTATGGTTGTGGTAGGTTTCAAGTCCTATGGCCAGGGGCAGCGCGGTGTCGATATCGTCCTTAAAGAGCGAGTAAGAAAGCAGCAGCAGCGTGGGGCGCAACCGCTTGCCGCCCATAGAGAGCACGTAGCTGATGGGTTCGTAAAGCCCCTCGGGCTGAGTGGGGTAAGGGATATGCGACAAATAGTTTTCTATTGTTTCTGTGAGCGTCATGGGGTATATATATATTATTGTATAGAATTGACTGCCTTTTGAAATGCCTGCCACAACCACTCGTCTTGTTCTTCGATGCTCATGTGGCTATTGTCGAGCACGAGTGCATCGGGGGCTTGGCGCAGCGGTGCCACGGCGCGGTGAGAATCAATGTAATCGCGCTCGCGCACATTTGCCAAAATTTCCTCAAACGCCACTTCTTCACCCTTTGCCCGTAGTTCGTCGTAGCGGCGGCGGGCACGCACCTCGTCGGAGGCGGTGACAAATATCTTGAGCTCGGCATCCGGGAAAACGGCTGTGCCGATGTCGCGTCCGTCCATCACGATGCCTTTCTCCTTGCCCATAAGCTGCTGCTGGCGTGTCATAGCCTCACGTACAAAGGGAAGGGCCGCCACGGGGCTGACTCGGTTGCTTACCTCCATGCCCCTGATTTCCTTTTCCACCACTACGCCGCCAAGGCACGCGAGGGGCTTGCCCGTCTCTTCGTCGAGGCGGAAGGAAACGGATACGCCCGGCATCAGGCTTTCCAAGCGCGCGGCATCAAGGCTGCCATCTGCTGCAAAGCAACCGTTCTGCATGGCGAAAAGCGTCACGGCGCGGTACATCGCGCCGGTATCGACATAGATATAGCCTGCTTCGCGGGCGAGCTTTTTGGCCATGGTGCTTTTGCCGCAGGAAGAATGCCCGTCAATGGCCACGATGATCTTTTTCATAATGTTTTTGTAGACGAGTTAACGAGAAAACAAGTAAACGAGATGCGTAGTTATTAAAACGAATAGGCAAGGCTACCCATAATGGAAGACGCTGCCAAATGATAGCGGGCGTACGACAGTCCGAATTTAAATCCTTTCAGGTCTATGCCCGCGCCGAAAGAGAGGCCGGCCATTTTGGAAGAGCCGGAGGCTTTCAGTTCGTAGGCGCGGCGGAAGTTATAGCCGGCGGCGATGTAGAGATAGTTAGTCGGCAAGATGTCCAGACCCACAACGAAATGGTTGAGCAGTTTCGAGCCGAATTTTACTTTCTTGGAGTCGGCATCGGGCAGGGCGTAATAATTCGACTTCCAGCGCGTCACGTCGGTAAATGCCGCATGGATGCGCACAGGCAGGTGGTCGAAACCTTTTGAAAAGCCGAGCGTGAGGGTAAAAGGCAGGTGTGTCTTCATGCCGTCGTCGTAGGCCTTGACCTGCGTGCCGATGTTCTGCACCGAGAGCGATGCCGAGAGATCCTGCTCCTCGTTGAAATAGTTAAGGCCGAGGTCTACGGCAAGCGCTACGGAGGAGTAGTCCGCCAGTTTGGAATAAATCATCTTCAACGCCGCGCCGCCCGTCCATCGGTCGGAAAAGAGATAGCTGTAGCCGCAGTTAACTACGATGTCTTTCGGTGCAAACTCGCCCAGCACACGCCCCTCGGCGTCTGTCTCGTCCATCTTTCCGTAGTTCATATATTGCATGGCGAGGGCAGCCGTGTGGCGTTCGCCGAAGGCGTGTACATACTGTGCGCCCATCCACGACGAGCCGCCGGCGTAGGTCATAAAGTCCAGTCCGGCCGACTTGCCCGACACGTTGGCATAGAGCGCGGGGTTAGCCCAGCCTGCCGTCGGCGTGTCCTCCACGAGCGTGTTGTTCACGCCGCCGAGCGCGGCCACGTGCACCGACACCGGCAACCTCACGGCGTTGAATGAGGAAGAATATTCCTGCGCCCGTCCCGAAACGAAGGTGAAAAGCAGGAAGCACAAGGCAGCGGTTAGGCTTTTTTTCATTGCTTAAACGGAAAATAGTGGTCAAAGATACTATAAATTTAGTTTTTGGCAGTAATTTTGCCGTATGAAAAGCCCGTTTTCGGCTCTTCGGCGATGTTTAGCTCGTATTATTTCTACTCGTAAACTCGTCTACTAAATCTCAAAGCATTAGAGTTATCTTTATATAAACGTGCGCGCCCCCGATTTATTTTCTAAAGAATGGTGTAATCTTGTTTTTGAAGGCAGAAACAAGGATTACGGTGCATACGCCATACGCAGCCGCGCCGGTAAGCGTTACCGTCGCTCGCTGTTGGCTGTTGTGCTTGTGCTTGCGCTATGGGTGGCGTTTCAGGTGGGATATATGCTGATAAAGCGCAATGCCATAGAGGCGGGGCTTAAAGCGGCCGAAGAGGCACTTGCCAATATGAAGCGGACGAAGGTGAAAGATGCCTACGAACTCAAATTCGTTTCCACCGGCCGACGCCCCGTGGCATCGCATCAGCTGAAAGGCGAAAGCGCCGCCGTGCCCGAGATTACGGAAGAGGCTACGGAACTGAAATCTTTCGGCTATGACGTCCCAGCTTTGACCGAAGAAGACCTTGACCAGATAGTCTTGCCCGAAGAACTCGCCAGCCCGCTGCAGCAAGACACGCTTGCCCCGGTTGTGGGCAAGCCGTTTGTGCCCACGGAGGTAGTGACGCAGATGCCGCAGTTCCCCGGCGGGCCGAAAGCGTTTATGAAATGGCTCGACGAGAATATTCCCTATCCGCGCCGCTGCCTTAAAGCGCACATTGGCGGCGAGGTGGTAGCCTCGTTCATCGTGCTGCCCAGCGGCAAGACCGTAGATTATGAAATCGAAAAGAGCGCACACTCCGACCTTGCCCCCGTCGTGCTTATGGCACTCAGGCGTATGCCCAGCTGGCAACCGGGGCGCGACGAGCAGGGACTGCCCACGCCGGTGCGCGTCACCGTCCCCGTGAATTTTGAACCGTAAGAATAGGATACATATTTATATATATATATCATCATGCCCAACCTTCCCACCATAGAAATTGACGAAGCCTCCGGCTTTTGCTTCGGCGTGACTACTGCCATCAGCAAGGCAGAGGACGAACTGCGCCGCAGCGGCTCGCTCTACTGCCTCGGCGACATCGTGCACAACGGCAGCGAGTGCGAGCGCCTCCATGCCCTCGGACTTGCCACTATCGACCACGACCGCTTTGCCCGCCTGCCCGAAGGGTCGCGCGTACTGCTTCGGGCGCATGGCGAACCGCCTGCCACGTATGCCGCCGCTGCCGAGCGAGGCATCGCGCTCATTGATGCCACCTGCCCCGTGGTGCTGCAATTGCAACGCCGCATTCGCAAGGTGTATGAAGAGGAGCGTCGGCCGCAAATCGTGATTTACGGCAAGCGCGGCCATGCCGAGGTTCTCGGGCTTGTGGGGCAAACGGAGGGCGCGGCTGTCGTGGTGGAACAGCTTTCGCAACTGGACGCACTCGTGGACTTTCGCCGCGACATCTGCCTCTTTTCCCAAACCACCAAGCCCCTTGAAGGTTTCCGCGAAATTGTAGACTACATCACGGCGCACATCGTCGCGCCCGCCACGTTCCGCTACTTCGACACCATTTGCCGCCAAGTGGCGAACCGCTTGCCCAACATACGCGCCTTTGCCGCCCGCCACGACGTGGTGCTTTTTGTCAGCGGTCTGAAAAGCAGCAACGGCCGCGTGCTCTACGAGGCATGCCGCGAGGTCAATCCGCGCTCGTATCTCATCGACGGCCCCGCCGCCATCGATTTCAGTTGGCTGCGCTCGGCCGCCAGCGTGGGCATCTGCGGCGCAACGTCTACGCCCAAATGGCTCATGGAACAATGCCGCGAGGCGGTGAGCAAGAAAATATAGAATTTCAGGAATAAGACGGCATTTTATTTATTGCCAGTAAATAAAACAGGGCATTTTTATTTATTGCCAGCAAAGATAGTGCAAACGTTTGCACGAAAATTTGCTTTGAGATTTTCGGCTGCACTCGGCATAGCCCGAACAAGTTCGGCTCTGCGCTCGCTTGCACGAAAATTGCCGAGCCGCAGCCTATCTTATGAAAATAAAAGGACCTACAAAAACGTCGGCGCACCGAAAGCAGTGCGCCGACGTTTTTATTGATGACTATTAGAGAGTACGATTTATTTTTCTTCAATCACTCTTTTCTTGCCGAGAGTGCGGTAAGCGATAGGAGCGGCAAGGAAGATAGACGAGAGCGTGCCGTACACAACGCCGAGAATCATGGCGAAGGAGAACGAGCGGATGCTGTCGCCGCCGAGGAAGAAGATGCAGAGCAGCACGAGGAGCGTCGTGGCGGAGGTCACGAGCGTACGTGCCAAGGTGCTGTTCAGCGACTCGTTGAAGAGGCGCATCGTGGCGCGCTTCGGATAGAGGCCGAGGTTTTCGCGGATACGGTCGAATACTACCACCTTATCATTGATTGAGTAACCGATAGCAGTAAGCACGGCGCCGATAAACGTCTGGTCTACTTCGAGCGAGAAGGGTACCCAGCCCCAGCAGATGGAGTACGTGCCGAGGATAAGCAGCGTGTCGAAACAGAGGGCTACGACGCTGCCCACGGAGAATGCCACGTTGCGGAAGCGCACAAGAATGTAGAGGAAGATAGCCACGAGCGAGAGCAGCACGGCGATAACGGCGCTCTTGGCCATGTCGGCTGCAACGGAGGGACCTACCTTCTGTGCCGATACAATCGAGCCACCGGCGTGGTTGTCGCGGTCGATAAACGTAGCGTAGTCGGCCTTGATGAGGTTCTGCTCGTGCAGGGCATCGTAGATGAACTTTTCAACTTCCTGGTCGATATTTTCAGAATCGTCGTCGATGCGATAGTTCGTGGTGAGGCGCACGGCGTCGTTGTTGGTCGTGGTAATGGCAATGGCGCTGACGGTTGCCTCTGCGTCCTTGGCCTGTACCTTTGCGGCCACGGCTTCACGCACCTGCTCGGGCGTTACGCCTTTCTGCTCGAACTCAATCACGTAGTTGCGGCCGCCGGTGAAGTCGATACCCTTCGAAAGTCCGCGAATGCCGAGGCAGGCAATGCAAACGGCTGCAGCCACGAGGAAGATGGTGATAGAGCCTTTTGCCTTTTCCATGAAGCGCACGCTGGCGTTCTTCATGAAGTTGCGGCTGAGGGCGGTGGTGAAGGTAAGGCCGAGCCACTTATCGCGGTTGTGGAAGTGTTCGTAAACCATACGCGTCATCCAAACTGCGGTGAAGAACGAGGCGCAGATACCGATGCCGAGCGTGAGGGCGAAGCCTCGGATGGGGCCCGTACCGAAGTTATAAAGGATGATGGCGGTGATGATTGACGTGAGGTTGGAGTCGAAGATAGCGGAGAAGGCGTTGCCGTAACCGTCGGCGAGAGCCGTCTTGATGTTCTTGCCGGCAGCAAGTTCTTCCTTAGTGCGCTCATAAATCAGCACGTTGGCATCGACTGCCATACCGAGCGAAAGCACCATACCGGCGATGCCGCTCATTGTGAGGGCCGCCTGGAAGGAAATGAGCACGCCGAAGGTGAAGAAGAAGTTGAGCAAGAGGGCGCAGTTGGCCACCATGCCGGGGATAAGGCCGTAGAAGGCGCACATGAAGATCATCAGGAGCACGAATGCCACTACGCAAGCCGTGAAGCCGGCGTTGATAGAAGCGGCGCCGAGGCTCGGGCCTACGGTTTCTTCCTGCACGATCTTGGTGGGCGCGGGCATCTTACCGCTCTTGAGCACGTTGGCGAGGTCGCGCGTGTCGTCGGTGGTGAAGTGGCCCGAAATCTGCGACTGTCCGCCGGTGATTTCCGTCTGCACCACGGGTGCGCTGTACACTACGTCGTCGAGCACGATTGCCACGCACTTTTTGAGGTTCTTCTTCGTGAGCGCAGCCCAGTCGCGTGCGCCGTTGGTGGTCATCGTCATCGAGACGATGGGGTTGTGGTGCTGGTCGAAGTCGTCCTTTGCATCGGCAATCACGTCGCCAGCCATAGAGGGCTTGCCGTTTTCGGCTTTCAGGGCGTAGAGTTCAAAGATAGGCGCCTTGAAACCTTCGGAGGGCTTCACGCTCCAGGCGAAATGCACGTCGGCGGGCAGCGTGCCCTGTGCGGCTTCGCTGTTGAGCATAGCGTTGACTTCGGCCGTGTCGGCAGCGAGTGCCATACCCACGATGCAGCCTTGCGGCGAAACGATGGGCTGACTGCCTGCGCTCTGCATCAGTTTGGCGAAGAGCGGGTGGCGTGCGGCGGCATCTGCTGCGGCCTTTTCTTCGACGCTCTTGGCTGCGGCAGAGTCGGCAGCGGTCGTGTCGGCGGAGGCTGTGCCCTTGGCGAGGCGGTTGTCTACTTCAACCAAAGCGGGTTGCAGTTCGTTGAGCGTATAAGTTTCCCAGAATTCGAGGTTTGCGCTTCCCTGAAGCAGTTTGCGCACGCGCTCCGGTTCCTTGATGCCCGGCATTTCCACCATGATCTGACCGATCTGGCCTTTGCCGTGCAGCACCTGGATGTTGGGCTGAGCCACGCCGAAGCGGTCGATACGCGAGCGCACCACCTTGTTGGAGTTTTCAACGGCGGCTGCCACCTCTTCGGCGAGCACTTTCTTCACCTCGTTGTCCGTAGAGTTGTAGGAGATATTCTTTTCCTTGAGCTTGGAGGCAAACACGCCGCCGAGGCGGTTTTCGCCGTTCTGCTTCTGGTAGACAGAAACGAAGATGTCCACGAAGTCGGCGCTTTCTTTCTTGGCCTGCTCGCGTGCATCGGCGAGTGCCTTGGCGAAGGCGGGTTCGCTGGCGCTTTCACCGGCGAGGCTCTTCACCACGTCGGGCACGCTCACTTCGAGGATAACGTTCATACCGCCTTTAAGGTCGAGGCCGAGACCGATTTGCAGTTCTTCGCATTCTTTGAGTGTTTTCCAGTTCAGGTACACCTTCTCGTTTCGCATGGAATCGAGGTATGCGCTGCCGTCTTTGCCTTGCGCCGTGAGCTCGGCGGCTTTCTTCTCGTAGTGGCTTGTCACGGCTGAGAACGAGAGGTAGAAAAGGCAAATCAAAGTCAGCAACACTGCAATTACTTTAACAAATCCTTTGTTTTGCATTGTGTGTGATTGGGGTTGTTTTTATTGTTATTATTATTAATATTGTATACCTCTTAAAAGTTTACAAGGCGATTTGACGTGCAAATATACGGCATTTTTTCTGAATATGTGGCTTTTCCCCTTGTTTTTGGGCAGATAATGGCGTTTTTCGTGGCCGGCGGGTACTTGGAAAGCCCTTTTGTCTTACTTTTTGGGCATAAAAAAAGGGATACCTCTGTATCCCAACCTTGTTAACCTTAAATCTAATACTATGAAAAACACGATGCAAAGATAGGGGCTTTTCGCATAGCCTGCAAGCCTTTTCCCGGAAAAATGCTTTTCTGTAAGTATTTTTAATATTTTACACGCAAAGTGTCACGTATGCTTTGCAAAATCGTGCTTTTGGCTGTGCTTTTCCCCGGGGCGGGCGCAAAAAAAAAGAAGCCTCGCAGTCGGAGGCTTCCCTGTTATGAGGTGCATTTATCTTTAAATACGCCGTTAGTCCTTGAAGATAAGTACGCCGATGGTGGTGAGGAACGAGGCGATGCTGATCCACATGCTTATCTGTCGGATACTGTTGTCGTTGTTGGTTGACTGTCCCATGCGCATGCGGTTCGGCTCTACGTAGACAATATCGTTCTGTTTCAGATAATACACGGGCGAGGTCATGAAGTTCTTCGAGCGGATGTCAAGGTAGTACGACTTCGTTTCGCCGCCCTCTTGGCGCAGCACGAGGATGCGGTCGCGGCGTCCCTGAATGGTGAGGTCGCCCGCCAGGCCGAGGAGTTCGGTAATGGTCATTTGGTCGCGCGAAAATTCGTAGCGTCCGGGGTTTTTCACCTCACCCATCACCGTAACGTATTGGCTGTAAGGCGTAACGGTCACGATGGCGTCGTTGAGAATGCCGTTGCGGAAGAGCGACTGGATGCGTGCTTGGGCTTCCGAGCGCGTCAGTCCGCCGATTTTCTGCTTGCCGATAGAGGGGATCTCCACATCTCCGTTTTCGTCCACAGTGTAGAGTGCCACCTGATTGCTGTTGCTGCGGCCAGTTGTTGCGCCTACCTGCTGCGAGATAATAGGCAAGTTGTAGCGCGCCACGTGTTCGGGCGTGGCGGCAGAGCTGACAACGATCGACACCTTGTCGCCCGGTTGGAATTTTATGGTTTCAAGCAGCGTCGTGGGTATGGTCTCGCCGTTGGCAAGGTCTTGGAAATAAAGCACTTTTTCCTTTGTGCGGCAACCCGTGAGGCAGAGCGTGGCGACGAGGAGCAAGAATGCGATTTTTTTCATGTGTATGTGCTGTGAGTGATTGTCTGATTGGATATTTTTGCAAAAGTAGCATAAATATTTGAGTCGTAAAAGTTTGTTTGCAGATTTATTAAATGCTTTCTCTGCAATTGGGACGAAACGGCAGATGGCGTTGCCGCGATACGCCCGCGTTTGCCAGCCCGCGGCACAATCGAGCGCGTTTTGGCGAGACCGTACAAAAAGCTTATCTTTGCACCAGCAGAAAGAGGAAGAGCGCAGGCTTTTCCTCTTTTCGCGTTTTTAGGGGCAAACTATCCTATATGAGCGAAAAAATTATCTTATATGACCGTAAAAATTATAAGCAAGCCCGTAAAAATTTGCTCCTTGATAGTTTCTCCGAGGTGCTTTATCGTGAAAAATTCCTTGATTTTCGCCGGAATTATCAAGGAGCAAATTTCCGTTGTCTTAATTATTCCTAAACTTTTGCCCGAGGTCGTCTTAACGATTGCAAACGCGCCGCGAACGCTCTGCGCAGGAAGCGCAAAGGCATTAACAAGTTTTGCACCGCCGCGCCTTTGCAGTCGCGCGGCTTGCGCGGGCAATCGTGCGCCGGGGGCGGCAAAATTCCGCCTTTCGGCGGTTTTTTAGTAAGAAAATAGCGGATAACGCGCCTAAATTCGTAACTTTGCGCCGATTATGCCGCAGAAAAGCCCGGCGCGAAGCGGGAGCGCGGCGCAGGAAGCATACACAATATTATATATATACATGGCACAGGAAGACGTATTCAAGAAAATCGTGTCGCACTGCAAGGAATATGGGTTCGTATTCCCTTCGAGCGACATTTACGACGGTCTCGGCGCAGTCTACGACTACGGACAGAACGGCGTGGAACTGAAAAACAACATCAAGCAATACTGGTGGCAGGCTATGGTGCTGCTCCACGACAACATCGTGGGCATCGACGCTGCCATTTTCATGCACCCCACCGTGTGGAAAGCAAGCGGACACGTGGATGCTTTCAACGACCCCCTCATCGACAACCGCGACTCTAAGAAGCGCTACCGCGCCGACGTGCTCATCGAGGACCAAATCGGCAAGTACGAGGAGAAGATTGAAAAAGAAATTGCCAAGGCACGCAAACGCTTCGGCGAGGCGTTCGACGAGGCGCAGTTCCGCGCCACCAACGGCCGCGTGCTCGAACACCAGGCCAAGCGCGACGCCCTGCACGAGCGTTACGCGAAGGCGATGAACGACATGAACCTCGAAGAGCTCAAGCAAATCATTCTCGACGAGGAAATCGTTTGCCCCATCTCCGGTACGCGCAACTGGACCGACGTGCGCCAGTTCAACCTCATGTTCAAAACGGAAGTGGGTTCGACGGCCGACGGCGCCTCCACCATTTACCTGCGTCCCGAAACGGCGCAAGGCATCTTCGTGAACTACCTCAACGTGCAGAAGACCGGCCGCATGCGCCTGCCCTTCGGCATCGCACAGATCGGTAAGGCCTTCCGCAACGAAATCGTGGCCCGCCAGTTCATCTTCCGCATGCGCGAGTTCGAACAGATGGAGATGCAGTTTTTCGTAAAGCCCGGCACGGAGCTCGACTGGTTCAAGAAATGGAAGCAGACGCGCCTCAACTGGCACCTTGCCCTTGGTTTCGGCAACGAAAACTATCGCTTCCACGACCACGAAAAGCTGGCGCACTACGCCAACGCTGCCTCCGACATCGAGTTCCACATGCCCTTCGGCTTCAAAGAGGTGGAAGGCATACACTCCCGCACGAATTTCGACCTTTCGCAGCACGCAAAATATTCGGGCAAGAAAATAGAATACTTCGACCCCGAAAGCAACGAGAGCTACACGCCGTATGTCATCGAGACAAGTATCGGCGTGGACCGCATGTTCCTCTCCGTGATGTGCCACAGCTTTGAAGAAGAAAAACTCGAAAACGGCGAGACGCGCACCGTGCTGCACCTGCCCGCAGCCCTCGCGCCCACCAAACTGGCCATAATGCCGCTCGTCAAGAAAGACGGACTGCCCGAAAAGGCACGCGAAATTATGGACAGCCTCAAGTTCCACTTCAAGTGCGCCTACGACGAAAAGGACTCTATTGGCAAGCGCTACCGTCGCCAGGACGCCGTGGGCACGCCCTACTGCATCACCATCGACCACGACACGCTCAATGACAACTGCGTCACCCTGCGCGACCGCGACACGATGAAGCAGGAACGCGTGAGCATCGACAGCCTCCGCGCGCTCATCGAGGACAAAGTGTCAATCACCTCGCTGCTGAAAAAGAATTAGCCAATTATTTTTACTCCCCCGACTCAATGAAACTTACCGCCACACTGTTGCGGCACATCATGTATAGTTGCCTTGCGCTGCTCGCCGCTGCTGCGCTCGCTTCGTGCGAAGAAACGGAACAAACCGATACGGAGCATTACGATTGGTGCAACCGCAACAACGCTTACTTCGCGGAGCGTATGGCAGAAGCCCGAGCCGCCGTGGCGCAGGCCAAAGCGGCGTATGGCAATGACTGGGAAGCGCATTGCGCATGGCGCACGTTTCGCAGCGCGACAAAGCCTACCGACCCCGCCGCCGCAGCCATGACGACAGACTCTATTTGCTGCAAGGTCATTGACAGGGGCACGGGCACGGGGTTTCCTTACAGCACCGACTCGGTGCGCGTGAACTATGTGGGAAGGCTGATGCCGTCGGACGCTTACGCCACGGGCTACGTGTTCGATTACTCAGGGCTTTATGCGACCGACGACTACGTGTTCAGCCCCACCCTCTCCACGCCGGCGCATCTCCTCGTAGGTTCCACCGTGGACGGCTTTGCCACGGCGTTGCAGCACATGCGTATCGGCGACCGCTGGCTGGTGTATATCCCTTGGCAGCTCGGCTACGGCGAAGTGGCGAAAGATGCCATCCCCGCCTATTCCACGCTTGTGTTTGACCTGCAACTCAAAGGCTTCGCACGCGCAGGATATGCCACGAAATAAGGCGAGATAATTGTTAAAAGCACACATTTCTCACTAAAAGCTTGGCAGTTAAGCGAGAAAGGCGTAAATTTGCACCCGCTAAAAGCAAAAACCAATATTTCAACAACTTAATTCTTTCACACAATGTACTTGGATTCTGAAAAGAAGAAAGAGATCTTTGGCAAGTACGGACAGTCTAACACCGACACGGGTTCCGTTGAGAGCCAGGTGGCTTTGTTTTCTTACCGTATTGCCCATTTGACGGACCACATGAGAGCCAACCGTAAAGATCATACTACAGAACGCTCTCTCGTTAAGCTCGTAGGTAAGCGCCGCGCTTTGCTCAACTACCTCAAGAGCCGCGACATCGAACGCTACCGCAACATCGTCAAGGCGCTCGGTCTGCGTAAGTAAAAATTCTCTTTCTAAAAAAGACAAATCCCCGCCGCGCCAAGCGCAGCGGGGATTTTTGATATTGACAGCAAGACCTCGGTCGCAGCAACCTCCAAACCCGTCACGAGTGTATGGTTTGAAGCGCAAACCATACACCTTGCAAAACATTTATTTACAGATAGATAAAGGCAGTAGTGATGGGTGTGACGGGTTTTGGGGGTAAAAAAAAGCGTATATAGGGCACTACTGTTCATCTATTAGTCTACTCCAAAATGAAGAAATTATATATCGAAACTTACGGCTGCCAGATGAACGTGGCAGACAGCGAGGTGGTGGCCTCCGTGATGAAGATGGCGGGGTATGAAACGACTGACAGCCTCGACGATGCCAATGCCGTGTTTCTCAACACCTGCTCCGTGCGCGACAATGCCGAGCAGAAAATCATACACCGCCTCGAAGCCCTCAACGCCCTGCGCCGCAAGGGGCGCAAACTCATCATCGGCGTGCTGGGCTGCATGGCAGAGCGTGTGAAGGAGCAGTTGCTCACTGACTACGGCGCAGACCTCGTGGCAGGGCCTGACGCTTACCTCTCCCTGCCCGACCTCGTGGCGCAGGCCGAACTGGGGCAGAAGGCCATCAACATTGAACTTTCCACTACCGAGACTTATCGCGACATTATCCCGCAAAGGCTTTGCGGCCCGCAGATTTCGGGGTTTGTGAGCATCATGCGCGGCTGCAACAACTTCTGCCACTACTGCATCGTGCCTTACACCCGAGGCCGCGAACGCTCGCGCGACGTGGAGAGCATTCTCGCCGAGGTGCGCGACCTCGCCGCACGCGGTTATAAAGAGGTCACCCTGCTCGGGCAGAACGTGAACAGTTACCAAGGGCGGCAGAACGGCACGGAGGAAGTGGACTTTGCCGCCTTGCTGCGCCTCGTGGCGCGCGCCGTGCCCGAGATGCGCGTACGCTTCTCCACCAGCCACCCGAAGGATATGGGCGACGAAACGCTGCGCGTCATCGCGGAAGAACCGAACGTGTGCCGCCATATTCACCTGCCTGTGCAGAGCGGCAGCAACCGCATCTTGAAACTGATGAACCGCAAGTACACGCGCGAATGGTATTTGGAGCGCGTGGCTGCCATACGCCGCATCGTGCCCGACTGCGGCCTCTCTACCGACATCTTTGCCGGCTATTGCAGCGAGACGGAGGACGACCACGCCCTCTCGCTTTCGCTCATGCGCGAATGCGGCTACGACTCCGCCTTCATGTTCAAATATTCCGAGCGCCCCGGCACCTACGCTGCCCGCCATCTCCCCGATGACGTGCCGGAGGAGGTCAAGGTGCGCCGCCTCGAAGAACTCATCGCGCTGCAAAACGAACTTTCGGCAGAAAGCAATCGCCGCTGCATCGGCCGCACTTACGAAGTGCTGATAGAAGGCACGTCGAAACGCTCGCGTGAGCAACTCTTCGGCCGTACGGAGCAAAACAAAGTGGTGGTATTCGACCGAGGCACGCTGCGCCCGGGGCAATATGCCACGGTGCGCATCACGGACGCATCTTCTGCCACGCTCAAAGGCGAAGTCCTGTAAGGGCGTCCTACAGAACGCTCGACAAACGCCGTGCCCCTTTTCCTAAAAAAACACAAATCGGACTTATCTGTGCAGAAAAAGGCTTTTATCTTACGTAAAAAGTATGAAAAAAGCAGTATTTTTGCACATATATTTGTTTGCCTACTAATTATCAACCAATCTAATACAAATAATAATGGACAACTCAAACGAAAAGCCCTATGTTATCGGTCTTGACATGGGCGGCACGAACTCCGTGTTCGGCATCGTAGACCAAAGAGGCACGATTAAGGCACAAGTGGTCATCAGCACGAAAGCCTATCCCGACATCAACGACTATGTGAAAGCCGGCGTTGAGGCTTTGCAGCCCGCGCTCGACCTCGTGGGCGGCATCAGTCAAATTCGAGGCATGGGCATCGGTGCGCCTAACGGCAACTTCTACAATGGCACAATCGAATACGCAGCCAACCTCGCTTGGGAAGGCATCGTGCCCATCGCGCAGCTCTTTCAGGACGCACTCGGCGTGCCTACGCGCGTGACCAACGATGCAAATGCCGCTGCAATGGGCGAAATGACCTACGGCGTGGCACGCGGCATGAAGAACTTCATCATGATTACGCTCGGCACGGGCGTAGGCTCAGGCATCGTGGTAGATGGAAATATCGTGTACGGCAGTGATGGCTTCGCCGGCGAATTGGGTCACTTCGTAATCGACCACACAGAAAATGGCCGCCCCTGCGGCTGCGGGCGCAGCGGTTGCCTCGAAACCTATTGCTCTGCCACGGGCGTGGCACGCACGGCGCGTGAAATCCTTTCAAAACGCACCGAAGACAGTCCCTTGCGTCAGCTCGACCCCGATAAAATCACTTCTTACGACGTGTTCAAGGCTGCCGAGCAGGGCGACCCCATAGCGCTCGACATCTTTGACTTCACGGGCAAGGTGCTTGGCACGGCCTGCGCCGACTTTGTGACGTTCAACTCTCCCGAAGCCATCATCTTCTTCGGCGGCCTCACCAAGGCGGGCGACTACCTGATGAAGCCTCTGCGCGAAGCCTTCGAAAAGAATACGCTCAACATTTTCCAAGGAAAAGCCAAACTGCTCATCTCTTCGCTCAACGGCAGCGAAGCAGCCGTGCTCGGTGCAAGTGCCCTCGGTTGGGAGTAAGGAATACACAATATATATGTAGGCGGGCAGCAACTTGTGAGTTGCTGCCCGCCTCTTTTTATCCGTTTTATATAAGACATTATTTAAAAAAGGGCATTTGCTCTTGTTTAATAAGAAAAAACTTTTTATCTTTGCACCGCAAAAAACGAAAAGCCCGCTTTTCGCCCATGCACCCCTTGCCGAAATAGCTCAGTTGGTAGAGCATTTCATTCGTAATGAAAGGGTCGCCGGTTCGAGTCCGGCTTTCGGCTCACAATCATAAAAAAGACACATCGAAGCACGCGCAACGATGTGTCTTTTTTTATATATCCCGAGAAAGAGGCTATTCGAAATAAAACGTCAAGACAAACATGCCCACGGCGGCGCGGTCGATGCTTTGCGTGAAAATAAGCTGCGTGGGGTCGGTGAGGTCGGTTCGGTTCTTGTTGAGCATATTGCCCAGACCGAAGCAGAATTTCAGTTCGGGGATAAATTTGAAGAAAGGCATGTAGAGGTCGCAGCCCAAACCTGTTTCGAGCATGAAATTAAAGGGTTTCGTACGCAGTTTCGTCTGCTTGTTGCTCACGAGGTCGTACATCGGCTGCACGCCGGCGATGACATAGGGGCGGAAGTTATTGAAGCGCTGCCCGCTGAACTTAAAGTCCACCGGTACGCCGATGTAGCACGACTTCATGTCCTGCGACTCCTCCTTGCCGTTGCTCAGATTCCTGAAAGCGATGTGCTTGCTGCCGAAGTGCAGCGACGGAATGACGCGCAGCCCCACGTGGTTGCTCATTTTCCATTCCCCCAGCACACCCACGCTGAAGCCGAAGCTTTGGCGGTCGGCCGCCGCCACCCACTGGTCGCCCGTTTGCGGATCGATATATCCGTTGTTGTCGAGCCGCAGCCCCTGGTCGTGCAGGCCGATAAAGAATCCGTAGTGGAAGCGCCGCTCATCAATGAAAGGTTTGTTTTGCACGCGCCGACGCTGCGCCTGTACCGTGCAGAGCGCACAGAGCAGGGCGGTTATTAATAATATGTATCGTTGTGGGCGGTGCATAGAGGGCGGTTGGTTTTGGCGCGGCGTTTCGCCATTGTATTTTATAACGCTTTCACTCGCCTTTTATTGTGCAGCTGTGCGCTTTTGCCACTCTTTTCCATATATTTTTTACCTCAAAAAAGCGGTTTTATATAAGATAATTTGCTTGCAAAAAAGAAAACACTTAATTTTGACGGCGTGAAAAACATTTTGTCTAACTAATAACTAATATCAAAATCACCATGAAAAAGATTTACAATCTTTTAGCCCTATTGCTTTTCTTCGCAATCGGGCTTAGTGGTAATGCCGAGAAGCGCTACACAGCTATTGGCTTCCAAAGCAGCGGCGAGCTGACGCCTGCCGAGATTGTTCCGGGCACGCCTTACGCCCTCAACAATGCCAACAGCACCGGCGGCGACTTCTTCCATGGCATTTCCGCCAAAACGGCCTCCATTTCCGACGCCAACCTCATTACTTTCGAGTTGGCAGGCAAAGACTTGGACGGCACGACGCCGACCTATCGCATGAAACTCGTGACGACGGGCGAGTATCTTCTCGACCCCTCCACGCAGTCGGACTACAACATGCACTTCGAGGCTTCTCTGGCAAAAGCGTTCGTCTTCACGGTAAAGGCGGGCGATGTCTACGGCGCAGACATTATCGAAACAGAGGCTACCGACTGGACCTGCGCTACGACGTGCGAAGGAATGGGTGCACTCGTGTTCACGAAGGCTGGTGTTGCCAACCCTTCCGTGCGCACCGGCATCGTTCAGCTCGTTACCAACGCCGAGGGCAAGGCTCCCGCATTCGGCAATGGCTACGGCCAAAACGCTTGGGCAATTTATGAGGTAGACCAAATGGAACCTCTGGACTATCTTTCAGCACTGCTTACCGAACTCTTCCCTGATGGCGACGGCGAACTTTACAATCCCGGTTCCGAACCTGGACAAATCAGCCAGGGACTCTACGACGAACTGATGAATTCCTACGCAGCAGCACAGGCACTCCTGAACAACGACGACTTGACGCAGGAACAAGCCGAAGCAGCCGTAGCACGCTGCGAAGCCGCCATTGCTGCCGCCAAGGCAGGCGCAGTGCCCATTCAGGAAGGCTGGTACTACTTCCGTTCTATGCGCTCCGAGTCTAATGCCGTTTACGACGACGGCGTGAAAGCACACTGGACTTACGGACAGTCTTGGGAAATGCCCGAATCGCCTACGGCAAAGGATGCTAAGTACATCTGGAAACTCATTGCCAAGGAAGACGGATCCGGCTATTATGTGCAGAACCTCGACACGAAGCGCTACCTCGGCGTGGTTCACGAAAGAGGCACGCACGTTCCCACCACTGAAAAAGCCGAAGAAACCTACCTCGTTTATCCGCAAAACAAGGATGCCTTCATTATCGAGAGCACCTCTCTGATTGAAAACCCCGTTATCGGTTATCCTGCCGACGGCTCTCCCGAATGTACCGCCCTGCACTGCCCTAGCGACCACGACGCACTCGTAGTGTGGGACACCAAGAGCCCGTACTCTGGCTGGCGCTTCTTCAACGTTTCGCAGGAAGAGGTTGACGCCATTCTCGGCACGATCGACCAGTTCAAGCGCAACGAAGATCTCGCTTCCCTCGTTTCCGACGTGAAGGCCGCTTACAAGAAGGGCTTTACCTACGAAAGCGATGCCACGGCCGACGGCGACTTCAGCAACCACGGCCTGCTCACCGATGTTACGCAGCTTTGGACCAACGGCGCAGAGCCGTCTGAAGGCCCAATTGAGAACCTCCTCGACGGCAACATCGGCGAAGGCAACTTCTTCCACACGGCTTGGAGCGCAGATGGCAAGGCAGCCGCACCGGCTGATACCTATTACTATCTCGCCGCCGACCTCGGCGAAGCCGTGCAAGACCTGCAAATCAAGATTGCATCGCGTATCAACAAAAACTCGGTTAATACCAATGACCGCCCGACGCTCGTAGAAGTATATGCTTCTAACGATGATGCCGTGAAGCCCGCCGACGGCGCAGCTACCGGCGACGACGAAGCTTGGACTTACATCGACCAGGCTGCCATCACCTACGACATCGACTACGTGGTAGACGCTGCAACGACTTACTCCAACGACATCGCCATTGCCAACCTCAACCTCGGCAAGGCTTACCGCTACATCCGCCTCGACGTGGTGCGTCGCGGCACGGTGAACCTGCCCAGCGGCGAGAACTATTGGTGGAACTGCTCCGAAGTAGGCCTGTACAAAGCATCTTACAATGCTGAGAAATCGCTCATCACGGCCGTGCCCGAAGAAATCGTGACACGACTGACCGAACTGCTTGCCACAGCTAATGACGAACTCATCGACGAGGCCGCAACGCAGGAAACCATTAACGCGCTCAAAGCTGCTTACGAAGAATTCCTCGCCCACTATCCCGATCCGCAGATTGTGCTCAACCTCCTCGAAGAGGCACAGGCTCAACTCGACGCTGCCGACGACTCTCAGGATGCCCTCGGTTACTTCAAGCCCGGTAGCAAGCAAGAACTTGCCAACACGATTGCCGCGCTCCAAGGTCAGGTGAAGGACGTGATGACCATCGACGAAATCAACACGATTAAGGATGCCCTCAACGCAGCCCTTGCCAAGTTCAACGCTGCCCTTATCCAGCCCGCCGACGGCGTATACCTCTGGATAAAGAGCGCAACGACTTCCGATATCAATGAAGAAACCGGCGAAGAAAAGACCGCTATTGACTCTTACCTCTATGCACAGGGCAACGGTTCGCGTCAAGTGAAGTGGCTCATTCCCGAAGATATGGGCAACCGCCTGAACTACGTTTGGAAAGCCATCAAGACCGACGAAGGCTACAAGTTCCTCAACGTCGGCACAGGCGAATACCTCAACCGCGTGCTCGGCAACGGCCAGGCCGTGACGACCTCCGTTGAAGGCGACACCTGCGTTGTTACCCTCCGCTCCGCTAAGATTGCCGGCGCATTCAACGTAGTGATGAACGAAGGCGTATTCATGAACGCCGAACCTCAGAGCCACAACGTGGTAACTTGGGGCGTTGCTAATGGCGCCGACAACTCTGCATTCGTATTTGAAGAAGCAGAATGGCTCGACGGCGTTTATGCTTACAACGTGAGCGCAACTGCCGGCTTCATGACCCTGCCGTTTGAAATCCGAGAGGCTGCCAACGGTACGCTCTACAAGGCACTCGGCGTGAAGGATCATGCTCTGCAACTCCAGGAAGCCACGAGCATTCCCGCAGGCGAGCCCTTCTACTATGTGCCCGGCGTGAACGATGAGAGCCAGGCCATTACGACCGAAAACTTCACGCTGCCCGCTTCTGATTACAGCGAAGTAGTTACTACGCTCGAAGCCAAGACGGTGAACGGCCTCGTAGGCGTATTCGAAGCAACCAAGGTTGTCAAGGATTGCGGCTACATCTTCAACGGCACCATCGTTACGACCAATGCCGGCCAGGTAATCGCTGCCAACAGCGCATACCTCGCAACGGAAGTGGCCACCGAAGAGACCGGCACGATCAATCTCCCGATTGACGGCACGATTAACTCTATCAACAGCATCAGCCTCGACAGCACGATGCCTACACAGGTAGACGTTTACACGCTCACGGGTGTGAAGGTTCGCTCCAACGTCAATGCCGGCGGCGCAACCCGCGGCTTGAACAAGGGCCTCTACATCATCGGCGGCAAGAAGATTTTCGTTAAGTAAAATCTGATAGATACAACCAACTCATGCAAAGAGGGCGTGCTGCGGCACGCCCTCTTTTTTGTGCTATTGTATTGAACATAAAACAGAATTAATACCTTTCAAAATCTTATTCAAGCAGGGCTTGCCCGGCAGGGCGGCAAACTGGCGCAGCTCAATGCCGAGGACGGCAAGCAGCGCGTGCGCTTCCTGCTCACAGGCCTCTATCTGCAACTCCACAACCTGCGCAACGGCCAAGAGGTATATGCCGCCAACGCCGCGCTGGCTCGACAACTCATTGAGCAGATGCACAAGCGGCGCGAGCACGTGCTGGAAATGGTGTATTATGAAGAAGTGATGCACTATGCCGACCA
>SAMEA3663013__coassemble_604_pt1 | contig 23167 bp, 16 predicted proteins | sample SAMEA3663013__metabat2_low_PE_021 | metagenome-assembled genome bin SAMEA3663013 (sample SAMEA3663013) | pig gut metagenome | biome: pig gut; feature: pig-associated habitat; material: faeces | place: France | collected 2012
GTCAGGCGACACGCCCGCTTTGTTCTATTTTGCAGGTATTTTTGTGAAAAACGGAGGCGTGTTTTGCATTATATTATAAGAAAATACGTATCTTAGCAGCGAAAAATAGGACAACGCTTCCCTTTTGCATCACAGTCGTAACACAAAAATAACATGTATTCCAAGTTATTCGCTTTCTTCCTGTCGCTCGCAGCATTGCTGCCTGGCGCCTTAACAGCACAAAACTACCAGTCGACCCCCGACGTTATCACCGCCTGCCGGGGCTATTATGAGCAAAACGGCTCGCCGATCGTCAATTCCAGCCTCAACACGTCAAAACTCACCTCGTGGCCTTCCGGCTATACCTGCGTGCAATATATTTATTTCCCCGCAGGCTACGCCAAAGCCACGCTTTCTGCATGTTCGGGCAGCATACTCTATTCTGGCGCACTCGCGCTGACCATCACCTCGGCCGCAACGGGCGCAAATATTTACAGCGGGAACATATCGCTCAGCAAAGGTTCATCGGAATCAGATGCCACGGCATTCACCGGCGTGAACTTCCCCACGGCTGGTTGGTACAGGTTTACACTCTCAAACACGGGCAGCCGCTTTGGTTCGATGAGCAACTGGAAGTTCTATAAGGAAAACGGCACTGCAGCCTATCTCGCCACCAGCCTGTCCTCCCCCTCCACGCATATTTGGTACTCGGGCACTTCTGCACCATCGAGCAACTGCGACTGGCTCTATCAGGAAGTGATGATACCAACGGGGCACGACTATGTGGGCACGTACGCCATGTGCATTGGGCAGGCCGACCTTTATATGGGCATTCAGGTAAATTCCGGTCGCCGCGACGTGATTTTCTCCGTTTGGGACGACGGCGACACCGACTCCGACCCCAACCTGCCCGACTACAAGAAGTCCGGCACGTTCGACTCGGGCGAAGGCGTTACCATCGAGCGTTTCGGCAACGAAGGCACGGGCACCAAGGCTTTCAAGCAAGGCACTTATTGGAATCCGGGTCAATTCGTGCAGTTTATCTGCAACGCCACGCCTTACTCGCAGAAAGTTGTGAATGAAAACGGCGCAACTGTGACCTACAACAGCATGCTCATTTCGGCATGGTACAGGCTGGAGGGCGAAAGCGAATGGCAATATCTCGCCACGCACCGCATGGCGGGTTCTACAAAGAACTTCTCTCCTTCGTCTTTCTATTCTTTCCTTGAAAACTATATTGGTGAGAACGGGCAAAAACTACGCAAAGCCTACTACCGCAACTGCTATGCGCACTCTGCGAGCAACAACACATGGTATCACCTCAATCGGGGTTCTTATACCCACACCGACGGCGGCACCTCCGCCGGAGCGCGCAATGACTACGGCCACGGCGTGGCGAGCGAATATTCCAGCTGCTTCTACATGACCTCCGGCGGCTACGGACTTACTGACCAGGGCAGCACAAGCGTGACGCTGAACACCGACAACAGCGTGGTAAACAATATCAACCTCGACAACCTCAAAGCCCGCGTGCAGCAGGCCATCAACAAGGCACTGGGCATAGAATACAGCATGGAGCTCGGCGGCGCAGAGCTGATCGACCCCGCCGCGTGGACGGTGACTGCTTGGAGCGACCAGGAAACTACGGGCGAAGGCTCCAACGGACGCGCCGCCCAGGTGCTCGACGGCGACGAAGAAACCTATTGGCATTCACAATGGGACGCTTCGACCGTTGACTTCCCGCATTATGTCGTCATCAAAGCTCCAGAAGACTACGACCTCAAAGCACTGGAATTTTACACGAAACGCTATTCTTACGGCACTAACAACGTGAGTTACAACCCCCGCGCCGTAACCGTTGAGACTTCCGCCGACGGCTATTCCTGGACCACGGCATGCAGCAATGTTTCCTTAGCCAATGTACTCCGCCCGCAAGCCATTCTGCCTGCCACGGCAACGGGACGCTATTTCCGCCTTACTTTCAACGAAGGCTACGGCGATCATCTCTTCATCAACGAAATTCATCTTTACGGTCAACCCGCCACTGGCAGCGGTGGCGGCGGAGGGGGAGAAACGGGCGGCGGTTCGACCGACACGGACGAATTGACGAAAATTTCTTCGCTCTCAGATTTGGAAAACGGCACAGCTTACGTGCTGCACAATGCTTATGGGCTTGGCCGCCTTATTTACAAACCCACTCAAAGCACCACAAACATTTGGCTTGGTGAAGCTACAAAGGTAGCGAACGCGGGCGAAACGATGTATACCTCCGACTACGCTGCCACCGTCGACGTGACGCAGCCCAACAACAACTGGTTTATCTTCAACGTAGGCGGACAATATTTCCTCTGCAACGTGGGTGCGCAAAAGTTTGCCGTAACCGGCCGTCCATGTACCCTGACCGCCACGCCGACGCCAATTAACATCACGCCTGTTACCAACGGCTTCGCCTTCAACACCACGACGCAAGACGATAATTTCCTCTGTGCCAGCCCGCAACTCTCAACACCCGTGAACATCTGGACGAGCAGCGATTCTGGCAGCGCATGGCAAATATTCGAGAACCCGTCGGTTGAAGCCGATGCCTCGACCCTTCTTGAGCAGATCTACGGCATCACGGGCATCGATGCCGTTCGGCAAAGTCACGAGGGGCAACTTGACATTTACGACCTGCAAGGTCGCCGCCTCAACGCCCTGCCGCGCCGTGGCATCTATATCGTAAACGGCCGCAAGGTCATCAAATAACAAAACCAAAAAGATTGGGGGCGTATTCTTCCCGGATACGCCCCTTACTATATATTATATGTATAGCGAAATATTCAACCGCACACAACTCCTCCTCGGTCCCGATGCACTGCAACGCCTGAAAGAGACGCGCGTGCTGCTTTTCGGCGTGGGCGGCGTGGGAAGCTGGTGCGCCGAAAGCCTTGTTCGCACCGGCGTGGGGCATATCACAATGGTCGACCCCGACCGCGTGAGCGAGAGCAACATCAACCGCCAACTGCCCGCCACTACGCAGACCGTGGGGCTGTATAAAGCAGACGTGCTCTGCGACCGCCTGCGCAACATCAGCCCCGAGGCAGAAATCATCGGCCTGAAAACGGTCTACACGCCTGAAACAGCGGCGCAGTTCCAACTGGAAAGTTTCGACTACGTGATAGATGCCATCGACGCGCTTGCCGACAAAGCCGCGCTTATCCTTCACGCCACCTCTCTGCCCGTGCGCTTCTATTCCTCAATGGGCGCAGCCTTGAAAATGGACCCGACGCGCATTCGCGTTGCCGAGTTCTGGAAAGTGGCGGGCTGCCCGTTGGGCGCGGCCTTGCGCCGCCGCTTCAAGCGCACCAAGCAACTGCCGCGCCGCAAGTTCAAGTGCGTCTTCAGCGACGAGCTCCTGCCCAATGCCGGCACGCCGCCCGAAGCCTCTTCGCTGGGCGCGCTGGACGCCCGCAAGGCGCAAATCAATGGTTCGCTGATGCACATCACCGCCATATTCGGCCTGACGCTCGCCGGCCTCGTGATACAGGACGTTTGCAAGAACGCGCCCACAAAGGATTAAGTGCGCCGCCCCTTTTCCCTGCCTTTTTTGCCCGCCGAGAAGCAATCAAACCGCCTTTTCCACGGCAGATAATCGCTTTTTTTATATTTTTGCATAAGTGAAAACAAACTACCATTTTCGTGAGCTCACGAAAATGGTAGAATGCCGCGTAGCGACTGATGATTATACATCCTTATAAAAGCGTTAGTTGAATTAGTAACATAAGGAACTAATAATGATTAAAGCATTAACTGCCTGGAAGGCACTTAACACTTGATTCAATCGACACGTTTATCTTACAACCTTTTCTTTTCCATGAGCGAAGATGCAAACCTTACGCCGCAAGACGGCGCAAATGAAAATCCGCAAGAACAAGCACATTCTTCTTACCAACCGTCGGACGTGAAAGACAGCGACGGAAACCTGCAACTGACCGGCATGTATCAGCACTGGTTTCTCGATTATGCCTCTTACGTTATCCTCGAGCGTGCCGTGCCGCACCTCGGCGACGGCCTCAAACCCGTGCAGCGCCGCATACTCCACTCTATGAAGCGGCTCGATGACGGGCGCTACAATAAGGTGGCCAATATCGTGGGCCACACGATGCAGTTCCACCCGCACGGCGACGCCTCTATCGGCGATGCGCTCGTGCAGCTCGGGCAGAAGGAACTGCTCATCGACTGCCAGGGCAACTGGGGCAACATCCTTACGGGCGACGATGCCGCCGCGCCGCGTTATATTGAGGCGCGGCTCTCCAAGTTTGCCCTCGACGTGCTGTTTAATCCCAAAACCACCGAGTGGAAACTCTCCTACGACGGGCGCAACAAGGAGCCGGTGTCGCTCCCTGTGAAGTTCCCGCTATTGCTGGCGCAGGGCGCGGAAGGCATTGCCGTGGGGCTTTCGGCAAAAATCCTGCCGCACAACTTCGGTGAGCTCTGCGATGCCGCCATCAGCTACCTGCACGGCGAGCCGTTCTGCCTCTATCCCGACTTTCTCACGGGCGGCAGCATCGACGTGTCGCGCTACAACGACGGTATGCGCGGCGGCAACGTGAAAGTACGCGCCAAGATTGAGAAAATCGACAACAAGACGCTCGCTATCCGCGAAATCCCCTTCGGCAAGACCACCACGAGCCTGATCGACAGCATTCTCAAAGCCAACGACAAGGGGAAAATCAAAATCCGCAAGGTGGACGACAACACGGCCGCCGGCGTGGAAATATTGGTGCACCTCACGCCCGGCACGTCGAGCGACAAGGCGATCGACGCGCTTTACGCCTTTACCGACTGCGAGGTCTCTATCTCGCCCAACTGCTGCGTCATCGACGAGAAGCGCCCCAAGTTTCTCACTGTGAGCGACGTGCTGCGCCGTAGCGTGGAGAGCACCAAGGACCTGCTGCGCAAGGAACTGCTTATCCGCCGCGGCGAATTGCTGGAAAGCCTGCACTTTGCCTCTTTGGAAAAGATATTCATCGAGGAGCGTATCTATAAGGACCGGGCCTTTGAGAACGCGAAAGATATGGACGCCGCCTGCGCGCATATCGACGAGCGCCTCACGCCGTTCTACCCGCAGTTTATCCGCGAGGTGACCAAGGACGACATTCTCCGCCTTATGGAAATCCGCATGGCGCGTATTCTGAAATTCAACAAGGACAAGGCCGACGAACTCATCGCTCGCATGAAGGACGAGGTGGCGCGTATCGACCGCGACCTTGCCGATATGGTGAGCGTCACTGCCAACTGGTATCAGTTGATTAAGGATAAATACGCGCACCAGTTCCCGCGCAAAACGGAAATCCGCTCTTTCGACAACATCGAAGCCACGAAAGTCATCGAGGCCAACGAGAAACTCTACATCAACCGCACCGACGGTTTTATGGGCACGGGGTTGAAAAAGGACGAGTTCGTGGCCAACTGCTCGCCCATCGACGACGTGATTATCTTCTACTCCGACGGCACCTATAAAATCACGCGCGTGCAGGAAAAGGTGTTTATCGGCAGCACCGCCCGCTCGGCGGCAGAGAAGAACAAGAAGCTGAGCATCATACACATCGACGTGTTCAAGCGAGGCGACAAGCGCACTATCTACAATGCCGTTTATCGCGACGGCAAGACGGGCAGCACGTTCCTCAAACGCTTCAACGTCACTTCCATAACCCACGACCGCGAATACGACCTCACGCTCGGCACGCCCGGCTCCGAGGTGCTCTACCTCACGGCCAACGGCAACGGCGAGGCAGAGATTATCAAGGTGACGCTGCGCCCCAACCCGAAACTCAAGCGCGTGTCGTTTGAGAAAGATTTTGGCGAAATCCTTGTCAAGGGCCGCCAGAGCCGGGGCAATCTGCTCACGAAACTCCCTGTCCACCACATCTCGCTCAAAGCCCTCGGCGGTTCCACGCTCGGCGGGCGCAAGGTGTGGTTCGACCACGACGTGCAACGCCTCAACTACGACGAGCGCGGGCAATATCTCGGCGAATTCCATTCGGACGACCAAGTGCTCGTGGTTTTGGAAAACGGCAACTTCTACACCACCTCCTTCGACGTGAACAACCACTACGAGCCTACGGGCATTCTCCGCGTGGAGAAGTTTGATGCCGCCAAGGTGTGGAGCGCGGTGCTCTTCGATGCCGACCAGCAAAGCTTTGCCTACGTGAAGCGCTTCTGCTTTGAGCGCACGGCGCAGACGCGTCCGCTCAACTTCTTGGGCGACAACCCGGCTTCGCGCCTCGTGCTGCTCACCGACCAGGTCTATCCGCGCATCAGCCTCGTCTATGGCGGCGCAGACGCCTTCCGCGATCCTATGGTCGTGGACGTGGAGGAATACATCGCCGTAAAAGGCTTTAAGGCCAAAGGCAAGCGCCTCACCACCTGCGCCGTGGAGCGCGTGGAGGAATTAGAACCCACCCGCTTCCCCGAACCTGAACCCGAGGAGCAGGACGAAGAAACCGAGGGCGAAGCACTTGCCGAAAGCGACAAGCGACCCTCTCTCTTCGACGAGGCATAAGCGAAATAATCAATACTTATATCCATCAAAAAGGCGAGCACCCCGCGCGGGATGCTCGCCTTGATTTTTATGAGCTTTTTGTTGGTTTAGAAGATAGCCTTCTTAGCGAACTTCTGACCGTTAGCTTCAACGCGGATGATGTATGCGCCGTTGCCGAAGGTGGGGATAGAAGCGCTGCCCTTAACCGTTGCGCTGGTCACGAGCTTGCCGTCCATGGTGTAAACCTTAGCGGTAGCGTTTTCAGCCGTAACGTTGAATGCGCCTTCTGCTACTTCGATAACGGGTTCGTCAGTAGCGTTCTCAACCTTGTTGATGCCTACTGCCCAACCGCTTTCGCCGAACTTCACGCGGCTGGCGGTAACGATGACACCGGTGCGCTGGTCAATCAGAAGAGCCGTTACGTTAACGTCGTCCGTCTTAGAACTTTCGATGCTGCTGGGCATTTCAATGACAACAGGATCAAGCGTTACCTTTTCGCCGGCCTTGCAAGCGGGCAGGAGGTGCTCGTCGCCCAAAGGAGAGTCAATCGTGCGGGCGATGTCGTTGAACGTGGGCTGGTAATAGTAGTACATGGTTCCAGAATCTGCCTTCTGGTCCGTGGGGGTTACCGTCTGAAGGAACTTCAGGTCGTCTACGCCTTCAAAGTAGCTGTCTGGTTTTCCATAGTAGTAGTTGAGTTGGTCTACGCCCGTGATGTTGTCTTCAGTGATCACGTAAGCCAAACCATAGTATTTAGCAGGAACGTCGATGTTGAACTCGATAGAAGGCGTGATGCTTACGCTGGCACCCATATCTTCATCAGAAGTTGCAAGACCGAGGGTAGCTTCGCAGTGCTGATTGAAGATGCTGGGAAGCTTTTCGTAAACGGCATACGGATCAACGCCAGTAATTTCGCGGTTGATTGCAGCATCGGGTAAACCGCGATAATAGGTCAGAAAAACCTCTTCATAAGAGGGCACATCGAGAGGATCATCTCCCTGATGGTCGAACCAATGGTGAACGGAGATAGGAATAACGTCGTTTTTGTAATTGTTCTTGATCTTGTCGAGACCTACGATACCGCGGGGGCACCAACCACATTCTGTGCTGGTCCACTCTTCGATAACGTTCATTCTCTTCACGCCGCCATCAAGGGCTACAACGGGAACAGGGGCTACGTTGTCTTCTGCTGCGCCGTCATTGCCGCCGTTCACCTTTGTAACCGTAAATGTACCATTGTAAATGCCCTTGCTGTTGGGCTTAACTGCCGTAACAGCCACAGCCTTTCCGCCGAGATAGCCGAGAGGTGTGGTAAGATTAACCGTACCGCTGGTTGCGTTGCCGTCTACCTCGTAAGTGTAGTCGAACGAGGTGATATCCGTCATACCATAGTTGCGCACGTAAGCGCCGAACTGCTGGTTGCCGGCTGAGAGCTCGCCGCGCAGGCCATCAGTACCGATAACGGTCAGGTCGTTGTCCTTACGGCCAGCCGTACCGCTGGTGTAGCACTGAATGAAGTTTGCAGCGTAGCAGTCTTCGTAGAACCAAGTAGAGGTGTTGTACCAACCGCCATAGTAGAAATAAGCACCGCCGTCCACAGAGGTGGGGTAAACGCAAGATGCTACGGGATAGCCCTTAACGGACGGCGACTTAACGTATGCCGTGTAACCTACCATAACAGGTTCGCCCGTGATGGTGTAAGGATTCTCGCAAGCGATGACGTTAGCATCAAATTCAACGAGGCTGCAAGCCTGCTGCCAAACAACCTTGCCCGTGGTCAGGCTCATCACCCAAACAGAGCAGTTGGTGAGCGTACCGGGAGTGGTGTAGAAAGCAATCTGGTCGATCGTGTTGCCAGTATACTTCTGCATCAAACCTTCGGGAAGAGCTACGCCCCAGCGCAATTCCGTTGCCGAGGAAGGCATGTTGATAAGGCCTTGGATCGAAGCCATAGAGTCTGCCCAGCACCAGAGATCGAGGACTTTCGACTCATCGAGTTCGTCCTCGCGCGACTGGATGTTCTGCTTCTTCGGAGTGGCAACGAGACCCTTCTTGAAGTCGCCGAAAGGATTTACAGTCTTTGCCTTAAGCAGGAAGTCGGGCAACTTCTGCTTTTCAACCTTTGCGCCTACCTGAGACTTACCAAAAGTCTTAGACTGTGCGCTTGCCGTCATAGTTACCACTACGGCAGCAATCAGAAGTAAAAATTTCTTCATGTGCGTGATTATTAAATTAAGTTGAACAATAAAAATGATTATCCGATTATATAATGACTAATACCTATTTATTATCTGTTTGTTCAGCGTAAGTCTGAATAGATAGCGGCAAAATTAGTTACATTTTTCTTTCTGACAAACAAAAAACTAAACTTTCTGCCTTTATACTGCCTTTTTTGCTAACAATAATGCTTTCTTCCGCCGCGATTTGTGCCCACGCCCGCAATTTCAGGCGCGAAAGAGGGCTTGGAGTTCGTTGTCTGTGGCATTGTAGGCGGCATATTTTCAAAACACTATGACTGGGGCGGGCTGTAAGCCCAATTGTTGCCCCCAGCCCAGGGCAACGCCCTGGGAAATGGTGATGCATTGATTAAAGTGTCTCGCTCTGTAAGAGCAGCCTGCTTTATGAGGGGCAACGCCCCATGTGGCGTTTAGGGATTACGCGCTTTTGGTGCGTGGCATTTTTGCGCCAGCGCAAAAATGCCGAATGTAATAATCGCGGCATACGTTTCCCCAGGGCGTTGCCCTGGGCTATGGGCAGCAACTGGGCTTACAGCCCGCCTCAATGCGAATCCTTTCGATGCGCTGCCAGATTGAGCCCCTCTCCCCTACTGCAACACGAACGCGCCCTTGCGGTATTCATATATCAAGGGGCGGAGGCAAAGGCGGGCAGCGCGGCGCAGGTCGGTGGCAAGCGCGGAAGCATCGATGCGCAACTGCAAGCGGTTGCCCTCCTGCCAAGAAGCCGCCACGGGAAGGGCGGGCAGCAACGCGTGGAAGGCAGAAAGGTCGGCATCCGTGAGCGAATCGGCGGGCGCAGCGGTGAGGAAATGCTTGCAATCGGGCTTAGGGAACGCCAGTTTAATCGGTTGCCACGAGAGATTGTACGCGGAGAGGCGCGTCATCTCGCCGCCGGCACGCACGGAGTTGAGGCAAATGAGCAGCGCACCGCCCTCGCCCTGCACGCAGTGCATCTCCCAACTTTCTGCATCAGAGACGCGCAGGCGGAGCATGCAGGAGTCCTTATGTTCGAGCAGCGACCTGCCGCCGAGTCGGTTTTCCACCTCGGCTTTCAGGCGGTAATCGTAAAGGTCCAAGAGGTCGAGCCGCTCCGTCTGTCCCAAAAGCGGCAGCACGTCCTGCGGCGCATTGATAAACAGGCTGTCAATCAATCCGGCGCGCAGCGGCAGCGCGCTACACAATATTAATATATATAGGGAAACAAACCGTAGCATGGCTTTCTATCTTTTTTACTCGTTTACTAATTTACTCGTCTACTTTCTCAGCAGATAATGACAGTGCAAAATTAACGAAAACCCCATAATCAGGCAAATAATAGGCCTTTAACGCTAAAAAACCGCTTTAATATCTTGCAAGAGCAAAATTTAAGTCGTAATTTTGCACCCGATTTACCCCATTACACCCCTTTGTTACCAAACAAATCCATTTACCTACTGCAACATAAAACGATAAAGATATGAAAAAAGGCATTCATCCCGAAAACTATCGCCCCGTTGTGTTCAAAGACATGAGCAACGGCGACATGTTCCTTTCGCGCTCCACTTGCAAAACCAACGACACCGTTGAGTTTGAAGGCGAAACCTATCCCGTAGTGAAACTTGAAATTTCAAGCTCTTCTCACCCCTTCTACACGGGCAAGTCCAAGCTCGTCGACACGGCCGGCCGCGTAGACAAGTTCATGAGCCGCTACGGCAAGACGCGCAAATAAGGATTATTTGCCGCTTCAAAGCAAACCCATACGCCTCGCGCGGAATGCAATCACAACGCATTCCGCGCGAGGCTTTTTATGCGGCAATCTGAACGGGCGGCAAACGGCCGCAGAGAAATTATCCCCGAGATGTTTTCTACGATCTCGGGGATAATTTTTACCCTCAGCAAGATGTTCTTTACTATCATATAAGAAAAAGTTTGTTACAAAGTTTGTAACGCTTGTTAGAAACTTTGTAACACATGTTACAAACTTTGTAATACGTGTTAGAAACTTTGTAACAAAAACTTTCTTATAGGAAAGGAAAAAATAGCTCGGGCTTCGCAAAAAATATCTGCCGGGAAATGAAAAATATCTCCGAGAAAATTGAAAAACAAAAGCGCAGAAACGCGAATTTGGACGTATCTGTGCAAAGAATGCGGGATTTTATATAAATTTGCAGGTATAAGCACAGGTAAATCTTTTCAAATACCATTTCATAACCTTTATCAATCTAACAACACACTATGCCAACGACAACTCTCATTTTGATTATTATCGCTGCTGCGGTAGTACTCTTAGTGGCGCTGGGTACGATGTACGTGAAAGCACCGCCCAGCTACGCCTACATCCTTTCGGGTATCAAGCGCGTGCCGCGCGTGATGATCGGTACCGGCGGCTTCAAAATCCCTGTCTTCGAGCGCCTCGACCGCGTGTACCTCGGACAGGTCACGGTGGACGTGAAAACGAATAAGTCCGTGCCGACGCACGACTTTATCAACGTGAACGTAGACGCCGTGTGCAAGGTGCGCGTGCAGCCCTCCGACGAAGGCACGCGCCTCGCCGCAAAGAACTTCCTCAACATGGACACCACGGGCATCGCCGCACAGGTGCAGGACTCGCTCGAAGGTAACATGCGCGAGGTAATCGGCGCGCTTACACTCGAGGAAATCAATACGAACCGCGATGCCTTTTCCGACCAAATACAGTCGAAAGCATCGCCCGACATGGAAAAGCTCGGGCTGGAAATCATCAGCTGCAACATTCAGAACGTGACGGACGACAACAACCTTATCCGCGACCTCGGTGCCGACAACACGTATGCCATCAAGAAAAACGCGGCCATCACGAAGGCGAACGCCGAGAAAGAAATAGCCATAGCCGAGCAGAATGCAAAGAAAGAGGCCAACGATATCCGCGTAAAGACGGAAACGGAAATCTCTGAACGTAACAATGAACTGAGCATCAAGCAGTCGGAACTCAAAATGCTGTCGGATACGAAGAAGGCCGATGCAGATGCCGCCTACGAAATTCAGCGCCAGGAGCAGCAGAAGACTATTAACACGAAAACCGTAGATGCGCAGATCGAACAGACCATGCGCGAGCAAATCCTCTCGCAGGAACGCATCAAGATTACGGAGAACGAACTAAAAGCTCAGGTGAACGCAAAGGCTGATGCCGAGAAATACCGTGTGGAAATAGATGCCCAGGCACTCTTGGAGCAGCAGAAGCGCGAGGCAGAGGCAAAGGCCTACCTCGCAGAGCAGGAGGCACGCGCCACAAAGGCGAAAGCCGATGCCGAGAAATATGCCGCCATGCAGGAAGCAGCAGCCATCGAGGCGAAAGGCCGCGCACAGGCCACGGCCATCGAGGCCAACCTCAACGCCGAAGCAGAGGGTATCCGCGCCAAGGGTCTCGCCGAGGCGGAAGCCATGGAGAAGAAAGCGGAAGCCTACAACAAGTACGGACAGGTGGCCATCATCGACATGCTGACGCGCATGAACGAAAAAGTTCTGCCGGAGGTGGCCAAGAACATCGCCGAGCCGATGTCGAAGATTGGCAACATGACGGTTTACGGCACCTCGGGCACCGAGCCTTCGGGCGTGGCGCAAAACGTGCCGACGGTCATCAAGCAGACGTTCGACGTGATGAAAGACGTGACGGGCGTGGACATGGCCGACATCGCGAAGGCCAACTCTATCGAAGCCCGTGTAAACAAGAACATCAATATTGATGGCTTGGACGGCGTGGTGAAGAAGGGGAAATAACCCGATAAAAACATAAAACGAGGGCGTATTTTCACAATGCCAAAACCGTTAGGCATTGTAAAAATACGCCCTTAATGTGTATAGTAAACAAGTAAACGAGTAAACTAGTAAACAAGCAAACTTTTAGCCGTTATCTGCAATACGTGTCGAGGCAGGCAAAGCGCGGGGTCTGCGGCTCGATGGTTACGGAGGCGTTGGAAGCGGGGAAGAGCACGGCCTCGCCAGCCTTAAGCGCCACTTCGTTGCCCTCGGCGTCGCGGAGAAGGGCAGCGCCCTCGTAGGCAATGAAGATAACGAAGGAGTCGATGCCGCTGCAATCGGAAGTGAAGGGTTTGGTGAGGGCGTAGCGGCGCGTGGTGAACTGCGGGCAGTCCACGAGCACGGTGCAGCAGTCGTCCTTTGCCTCATAATGCGTGCGATATTCGGGATAAGCCTTATAGTCGAGCGCCTCGCGGGCCTGTGCCACGTGGAGCTCGCGCTTGTTGCCGCTGGCATCGGTACGGTCGAAGTCGTAAACGCGGAAAGTGTCGTTGCTCGACTGCTGTATCTCTACCAAAAAATTGCCCGCGCCGATGCTGTGGATACGGCCGGCGGGAATGAAGAAGCAGTCGCCGGGGTGCGTGTCGTGCTGGGCGAGGTGCGCAGTGAGCGTGCCGTCGGCAAGGCTTTGGGTATAGCCATCGGCAGAAAAGTCTGCATTGAAGCCGGAGCAGAGCGACGCACCAGGCTGCGTGCCTACGATATACCACATCTCGGTCTTGCCGTAAGGGTGTCCCATGCGCTGCGCCATGGCATCGTCGGGGTGCACCTGGATGCTTAGATCCTGAGCGGCGGAAATAAACTTGATGAGGAGGGGGAAGGTTGTGCCGTAGCGTTCGAGGTTTTTCTTGCCCACGAGTTCCGCCCCATGCTTTTCGATGAGCTGTTCGAGCGTGCTGCCTTGCTCCGGGCCGCAGCAAACGGGTGTTTCATTACCGGGCACGCCCGAGATTTCCCAGCTTTCGCCTACTTGGCGCGGCGCGTCCGTGAGGTTCTTGAGTTTGGTAACTTCCTCGCCGCCCCAAATGGTGGTTTTGAGGAGTGCCTTAAATTTTAGTGGTTTCATAATGTATTAAATAAATATATAAGGGTGTCCGATTTCCGAGAAAGAAAAGGACACCCTGATAGGTTTTATTGAAATCTTAGAAATTAAATCGCGTACCGACTTGCAGGCGCAATTCGCCTTCGGCGGGATGCTGAGTTTTGCGGGAGAACACCTTCTTGCTATATACATCGACGGAGGGTTCGAGATATACATCTATATTATCCGCAACTCGCGCGCCGATTTGCAGGGAGGCCTGACCGCCGGGAGCGAAGCCCACTTTGTCGCCCTTAAGCTGTCCCATGTACAAGCCCGCGCCGAGCATACCCGTGAGCTGGAAAACGCGCTCATCGGCCGGGCGACGGCTTAAAGCAGCCACGAGATCGACCATATAGTTGGCTTGCACGGACATAATGTTTGCCATTCCAGACTTTTTCCTGTTAATCATCGAATGCTGGTAACCGACATGCCAACCACTGGTAGCATTAAACCAACGTCCATATCCTAAACTTGCACCCAGGGCAACATCTTTCTTGCTATTAACCATGCCGCTCAACGTAGGACTGCCGTAAAGTGTGCCCACGCCAAGATTTATAAACTGGCGGTACTTGGGTTTATCGCCCGCCTGAATGTCGCCTTCATTTTTGCTCATATTGTAAGCAACACCCAGCATCAAGGTAGGATGGAGATGGTCGCGCCTACGCTCATAGCGGTCACCAAACTGATAGGACAGTTTCGGCTCTAAATATACCTCAGTATTACCCAAGACGCGAACTGCCAGTTGTGTACCTACGTGGGCATCGGATACAAAAGATTTTCCGCCGCTCACGTCATGGCTGAGATAATCAACGCCCACTGCGCCGCCAAAGAAAGTGCGCACGCTGAAGCGGCGATCTTTGTTGTAGCCATAGGCAAGTGCGCTGCAATCTGCCATATAGTCAGCGCCTACCAATGCTTTGGCATAGTCGCGGCCGTTTATCTTTTTCTTCATACCGGCAACCGTAACGCGCCAAGCCGCTTCGGGAGAGAACCATTGTCCAAAACCAAACTCGCCAAATGCACAGTAACGGTCCCAATCTTTCACATACTTTCCTTGAACAGACAGACCGCCGCCCACAGAAACGAAACTGCGCTTGCCGTCTTCGTTGAAGGAGGCACGGTTCTGCTTGTAATTGTAATTGCCGGCAAAGTCTACCTGCGTACCTACCATCAAGCCCATCGGAAGGTCGAAATGGCCAGCACCGTTGTCTTTGATGAATGTGCTCTTATACAAGCGAACGTGCGGCTCTATATAAAGACCCCAAAGCGGCGAAACATGCCAAATACCCTTGACAGCAACATTGCCGCCAAAGAAATACGGGTTATCCTTCTTGGCATCTGAATTTGCTGCGACATTGACGCCAAAACCCAGCACGGCTTCAAGAGGACGCTGCTTTTCGTAACCAAGCAGGCTATTAGTGATATTCCAAAGAACATCTGCGCCAAAACCCATGACACGGGCTTTATATCCTTTATTCGAAGCACGATATTGCTCTGCCCATAGGCGCGTGCCGACAAGGGGCGTGAACCATTTGCCGAGACCATAATACATCTTGGGCTGGAAATTACCTTTGAGATAGCATAATGAATTGGGCCTTGCCATCATTGAAACGCCGCCAGCCGCCTCAACAAAGAAATGCTGCATCCAATGGTTCGTCTCGAAATCTTGTTTCTTATCTTTAAGCTCATCACGCCCATAAGCGGCATGGAACGACATACCAGCCAACAAGGAGGGCACCACGTCCAAAGATTTATTGCGCAAAGATATCACCGACTTAACATAACTCCCGCCATAGACATCAACCCTCGGTTCGATAAAGAAGTTTGTAGAGTTTGAAATGCGGAAAGTTCCTTGCAGCGCGCCGCCCAAGCCGAAATTGCAATGTTTATTCTGCTTGGCTTCTTTAAGCACAGAATAGTCTATGCCGGCAATGGCATTGACTTCAAAAAGTCTGTCTTTACGCGGACCACCGAAGAGGTTGTGCATATTTAGCATATATTCGGCACGCAGGCCAACGGAGCGCATCCAATATCGCTTTGTGCTATAGCTTAAAAGGTAGGCCAGATAGTCCCTATAAATAGAAGCATGTCCAGACAGGCGAAGGCCAGAAGAAGGATTGAACCATTTGCCAACGCTGACCTGCGTCTGCATACCTAAGTTTCTTTTATAGCTTTCCAAATAAGGCGTTGCAATTGCAGAGGGGCCGGCTGCGAAAGAGAAGAACGTGCCGTTGCGGAAGAAGTCGCTGTAAGATGCCTTATCCGTGGAGCGTTCGGGTTTGGTCAGCAAATTATAGCCCACGCCCGCCAAGAAGTTGCCCACGGGACGGAAGTGCATATCATTGACGATTAGCATAGTCTTGTCCCTCAGCATCTCAACCTGCGGCTCAAGGTAAATGTAAGTAAGCTTTGAGAAATTGTATTGACCGCGCAAACCAAGGTGAAAGCCCAAGCCTTGCCTATATTTGCCATTGAAATAAGTGGCCATATACTTAAAGCCGGCAATACCGAACATCTCGAAGGGTTTGCGCTCATTGTATCTATAATGCGCAATGGCAGAGAAGTTCATCATGTAGTCGGCAGAAAAAGAAACGGTTTTCAACTTTGTAACGTCCACCTTATAGAATGCCGGCGTTACGCTAACGCGCCAACCATGCTCCGGGGACACCCAGTCGCCCACAGATACATTGCCGATAACGCTCGGCGGCATCGTTTCAGCTCTCGTCACGCGCTGGGGTACAAGCGTGATACCGCCCGCCCCTTCAACAAAGAGGTGGTCGCCGAATTTCTTATGCTTGAAGCGCTTAGTGACGCGCGGGCGCTGAAGCACATAGTCCGTGGCAAATCTGTCAAGCTTGGAACTATTTTGGTTTTTTGCTTTCGTTTCTAAATCCGTTTGCGCCTTTCCGAGAAACGGCACGCACAAGAATAAAGAAAGAAGTATCAGATGCTTGAAGTGCATTTTATACCTTAATTCTTAGAAGGGCGCAAAACTAATACCTTTGACAAAGCCCTTACCGTTTAATGAATACTTTATTATTGACTTAGCGAGTTATCTAATTAACGCAATGCAGACCATTTTAATCAGGCTGCACGATGACATGATGCCCTTTCCATTTCGGTCCCCATTGCTTACCGCCTTCGTGCTCCACGTAGTTTTGCGAACGGGGCTTAGCGCGGTCTTTTTCGAGCAATCGGCGATATTGGTCTTGCTTGCGCTGATATAATTCGTCCTTTTCATCGAATAAGAGCTTATTAACGTCAGCATCACCTTCAGCAATCGCTTTGAGTTCCGGGTCCATCTCAATAGCTATTGCCAACTCTTTTTTTGCCTTGTCAATGGCATCATCTATTTTCGCTATTCCCAGACGATTAATGCAGACCGCGCGTAGATAATGCGTCAATGCCAAACTATCAGGCATTTGCATGGCTGTTTTATAAGCAGCCTCATTCTGATCAATATGCAAAAGGACAGACACGCGGTTTCGCTGTGAAGTACGCGCCACAACATCAAGCACTTTCCCTCTTTCGCCTGCAAGCACGGCACAGATAGAATGCAAGAACCTCGTTTTTTCTGTTTCCTTCACCCTTCGCATGTGATCCATTGCAGCTTGATAAGCACCGTTCTCCAATAAGGCGACAGCATGGGCAATATTAATTTCATCCCAGGCATATGTGCCAGCAAAGGGAGCCAACAATGTCGTGTCCGAACGGTGATGTCGAAGCAGGACTACCTGCAAGTCATGAGCAAATACTCTGGTCTCTTTGGACTCTTTATCCGGGTATTGTTTCAGGGCCTCACGGATAATGCGTTCGCGAATAGTATCATTTTCTGCATTGGTATATAACTGCCAATACATGTATTCGTTTATATTAGGACCAGGACCATACTTTTCATAATCCGCGCGGGTTTCTTGAAGTGAGGGATTACGGAACTCCGTATATGAAATTATATAGTCCACCCTACGAAGTTGAGGCAAATATTTGTTTGTAAGCAGATCCCCATAAAACGGCAGGCTTCTCATTGCCCTCCATTGGTCGTCTCTATTCTTAAACTTAGCGGCTATCTCCTCAACGGCGCTTGCCTTATCAAAAAGAGAGTCTTTTTTGAGTAGCGCAGCGACGTCCGTCCATGTCGCAACAGAAGCCCCTTGATCGAATGATACGCGATCCCTATCAGCTCCGAGTCTCCCATATAGAACATTGGTGGCGAAACGCATACGCTCTTGCGACAAGGAATAGTTATGTGCATAGCCACCCTCAGGCGAAGACGTACAGGACAAGGTTATGTTGATACGCGTTGCATTCTTATTGCCCAAAAGTGCTCGTAGCTTTTCTTCCAAATCGTCAATAATACGCTTATTCACTTCATTAGATAAATCAAACCGGGCTCCATTATTCGGGAATTGAAGGTCCACCTTGGCACTGTCTGCTTTTGGCGTTTGGACTGGTTTAGGGATTTTATTCTCGTCGGTAATTTCTTTGATGCCTACATCATATTCCAACCAGCGCAATGGACGAACGACACCAACGGCAACCACTGCCGCAGTATCATACAATACTTTATAATAATCTTCTGTAAGACAGCGAAGCTCACAGTCACAATCATCATTGGGATTCTCTTTATAGATAGAATCAACCCAAGTATAGGTATGAAGGTCAATCTTGCGCGCCTTCAAACGTTTAGGGATATTCTTGATTTGCCGGAACAACGCTTTAAAGCCTTTACCTTTTACTGAGTCTGGCAATTGTTTGAATCGCTGAACGTTTATTACAGAATCTTTTTCTGTTGCCACAGTAACATACTCGCCCAAGGGATCGTTCTCTTCAATATCGAAACCATAAAGGCGGTCTTGCGTAACATTATATTCCGGCCGGTCAAGCACCTTCGGCCTCATATATATAACCGTATCTCTCGTGTGATTATACAGCACAGGCTGCACTACCACACGGCTATCGTGATGAAAGTGTTCTCGCTTAAGTTTTAACGTGAAAGGGATTTTATACCAGTTGCCTTCCTGCTTGGCCACGGTTCTGGCCGGACCGCTGAAAATATCATTCAAATCACCTTTGACCTTGGCTTCCATTAAGGTGTATTTTTCCATTAACAACTTCACCTCAATGGTTTTATTGTTGTCTTTACCCGTCTTTATCGTTTGAGATTCATAACCGATAGCAGAAATCGTCAACTTGCTATTAGGATATACGGCAAGAGAATTCGAACGTCCCGATTCGTCGTCTATCTCGTATGACTTATCTAACCTTTCGTCTTTAATAAGAACACCGACCGGCGAGTCTCCTGATGGGTTCTCACCCTCCTTATCCATAAGGGTAACTTTTACCTTGATAAAAATAAAGTTATCCTGCCCATACGCAACCTGCGGGGAAAAGAAATAACAGACCGCAAGCAACAACAAAAAGGTGCCTATCTTGCCGAAAATATTATTGGACATCTTTATTTTCCTAATCATTTTAATATATACACGATTGAGACGCCGATTTTTGTAGGCGTCAGAGCAATACCATTGTGATTGAAACTATTTGGTTTAATTGTATTTACCGGATACTTTCTTTCCTTATAATACACCGCGCCCAGGCCAATGGTCGTTTCCAAACTCAAACGCTTGGAAAGCACAAAACTATAGCCATAAGTAAGACCCAGCCCTCCGGCAACGCCTTGGTGCATATTGCCCTTAAACTCCATGTCGAAGACAGAGGCCAAAGCCATGACGCCGGCAAAATGCTGCACCTGCGGACGGCCAGCAAACCAATAGCGCAATTCGGGAAAGACCGATGCGTGGCGCATTTTATGGCCACCTATCGTAAACGGATTACCAGCAGCTTCAAGGTTGAGCGTGAAGTGGCGCGACATTCTTAGTTCTGCGCCCAAGTTGGGACTTGTAGCCAACCAATAAAGCCCGTTGGTTTTCAGCGACACGCGCTGCGCATTAACAATTTGTACCCCCGCCATCATGGCAAGAGCAACGAGAAAATATTTAAATTTGTTAAGAAAGAACATCTGCTTTCGGTAAGTATCTACGTATAGGTGTTTTGAAAAAAGATGAACGAACAGCCATCCCATTACCATTAGAAGGGGAAATGCTGCAATATAGATGCTATTTAGCCTTTGTGCGCTTGCGGTTTATTATATGCAAATAAGGAAGTTAGACTTCCTCAAAGCACGATGCGCCACGCCTATCTGTTGCGTTTTTTTGCACGAACAAATGGAAACCTTTGATTTTCGGGGGCAAAATTACGAATTTATGCTTAGACGAAACGAACAATTTAAACTTTTCTTATATGAAAAGGCAAAAAAAATTGCTTTTCGTCTTTTCTTTTTCCGCAAGATACTGGCACAAAAACAAGGGATGTGCCAATATTGCGTAGCACATCCCTAAAATATTTTATTCATTTAACATTAAGCCGGTTGCCAAAACCGCCGTGTGATGTCTTCGAAAGAGCCATCTGCCTTTTGGCGATACAGGCGCTGGTTGGTAGTGGGCGACTTGAGCGGGCCCTGTTCGGCGCGATACGGGCCGAGCTTCACGTAGTTGAACGCGGCGCGGTCGGCAGGCCACTCATCGCGGCCGGAGTACCAACCGGTCTTGAGCCTGTCGCCGAACCTCTGCTTCACAGCCTGCGCCAACCTCTCCACGGCAGCGGGATCGTTGTCGCCGCCCATAAGCCCCACGCAGGTCACCTCGCCTTCCACGTCGCCTATCAGGGCAAAGAGCCGTTCCTCCGTCAGTTCCTCGCCGATGTCGTCTTTGAGATACGCGCTGTGGCAACCCGGGCAGCCGTTCGGGCAAAGCGAGAGGTTGATGGCCAGCGTCACCTCGTCGGGGAACTCTTGGAACACAATATCGTAGTTGACGTATTTAAGCATCTTGCTTCACTTTCGCATAGAAACGGCGTGCGGCTTCTTTCTGGCGGTCGAGCGAGAAGTTCGACACGCGTTTAAGGTAGCCGATGATGCGCGTCATGTAATCCACGTTCTTGCTGTGGCAGTGAGGACACTCCTTGAGGTAGCGCTTGTCGATGTGCCCACAGTCGTTGCAGAGCGTGTTGGGAATGTTGAAGGTGAAGTAGTTGCAGCCTTCCTTTGCCGCCACGCGCAGCAACTGGCGATATTGCGGCGCGGAGAGATGCTCTTCAAGGTTGGCATGGAGTGCGCTGCCGCCCGTGAGGTGCTCGATGTACTTGCGGCCGTGCAGGCGGAACTTCTCGATGATGTCCGTGTTGGGGTCTTCTACGACGTAGAAATAGCTGTTGTAGCAGTCGCGCGGCACGAAATATCCGTCCTCGCGGTCCCAGCGCGCATGCTTCACGCCCACGTTTTCTGCCGGTATCATTTCGCAGTTGAAGAGCAAGTCCTTCGTGCGATATTTCTTGTTGAATTTCTCCACTACGCCGAGCACCGACGATACGAACGAGGCATATTCTTCATTGTCGGAAATCGTCATGCCGAGGCTTTCGGCGGCTTCCACCATGCCGTTCACGCCCACGGTGAGGTATTGCCGGCGAATGTTGATGTAGCCGGCGTCGAAGAGCGGCAGCATGCCCTTGTCCATCAAGTCTTTGAGGTTGTCGTTGTAGGCCATCTGCACCTTGTGCACGAGGTCTACGATGTCCTCGAGGTATTCGATGTAAGGCTTGCCCTCGCGCGTGGCCTGCTGGATGCAGCGGTTGAGGTTTACCGTCAGCACCGATTTCGAACCAGTGCTCACGCCGCCCGCGCCGAGGGTGTAACTGAAGCCGTTGTCCTGGATTTCGTTGCGCAGGCGGCAGCACGATGCCAGCGAGTCGGCATTGTCGCTCATGTAGGTGAAGAAAGAGTGGCCGGCGGCATACATCTCGGCTGTGAAGTCGCCATACTCCTTGTCGATCACGTCGCCGTCCTTAGTGAGCAGCGCCATCGTCTCGACGGGGAACGTGAGCACGGCCTTCGTGCGCTCCTCGTTAAACCAGCGCATGAAGCGCTTCTGCAGCCAGCTCACGGCGGGCCAAGAGGGTTGCGTGCCGTCGGGGAAGTAGAAGTTGCCGAAGATGCTTTCGAAATAGTTTTTATCGTAATAGCTGATGTTCCAGAACACCGATTGGAAGTTTCTCGCGCCCGTGGGCTGGTTGATGGAGTAGACTATCTGCTCGAAGCTGTCAGTGATGACCTTGTCGATGGTGCGTGCGCGGAGCGAGAGGTCGGCCTGCTCGCCGGCGCGCTTGTAGTAGTCCGGGCCATATTCCTTTTCGAGGAAGTGGCTCATATACATCAAGAACTCCGGCGTGGCGCAGGCGCCGGAAAGCATGCTCGACACGATGAACACCATGTTTACGAAGCCGCCGCAGAACGATTTGAGGTTCGTGGGCGCGGTGGAGTTGCCGCCGATGCTCTTCGTGCCGCCGAGCAGCCACGGGTACATCGTGATCGAGGCGCAGTAGTTGGCGAGGCTGGTCTCGTCGTTCTTATATATATAATGGTTCTTGAGGAGATATATGTAGCGGTCGGCGGTTTCCTTGCCGTAGAGGGCTTTAATCTTGTCGCAAAGCAGACGGCGGTTCAGGCGGATAAAGCCCTGCTTGGGCAGTTCGCCGATGAGCGTGGCGATGTTCTTGTTCTCCACGTTGGCGTTGGCGTCGTACTTGGAGCCGGTGGCGGGGTTGGCCGAGTTGCAATAGTTGATGAGGAAGCGGAGCTTGTCGGCCGTTTCGCGGTCGTCCTCATGGCGCTTACGGTAGAGCATGAAAGCTTTTGCGGCCTTGAAATGGCGTTCCGTCATCAGTGCCACCTCCACTTGGTTCTGTATGTCCTCCACGCTCATGCCGTTGCAGAAGCGCAGGTGGTCGGTGATGGCTTTCAGCTGTTCCGCGTTGAGCGGGTCGCCGGTTGAGGCAAAGGTTTTAAGAATGGCGCTTTTGATTTTGTCGAGCGAGAAAGGCTCTGTTGTGCCGTCGCGTTTGGTGATGATAAAGGAGTCGTAACTCATAGGACTGGTAAAAGGGCTATTTTCCTGCAAGCAAGGCACAATTCCAGCCCGCGAGGAAAGTGTTTGGAATAAATATTTTGTAAAACTATAATGCGAAAAGAAGTTTGCATGTTTTCCAAAATGGAAAACTTTTGCTTCATCATAAAATCGCAAAATGCTAAAAATCAAGCGAAATGGATTTCAAAACGGAAAACTTTGCTTTCTTCTTATTCTTTTTGCTTGGCAAAGGTAAGGCAAATTATCTTAGCAGAAAAGTGATTTTACAGAAAATTTTTCAGGGTTTTTCAAAGCTGCAATTTTATGCGTAAAAATTTTCAGGATAAGGCAGGAATTTTTTATTGTGTGCCGGCAAATTTTCTTTTTCTGGCGAGATAATTTCTATTCAGCAGTGTTGAACGCTTATTCAACAGTGCTGAACACTTATTCAGCACTGCTGAACATATATTCAACACTGCTGAATAAACATTATCTGCGGCAAAATTTAATTTATAAAGGGGCTGGGAAGATTTATGAGGCAGGAAGGGCGAACGCCAACAATTCATTGAGTGCCGGGAAAAGAAATAAAAGACAACTTGACAGCTGCGCCTGTGCA
>SAMEA3663013__coassemble_606_pt1 | contig 22988 bp, 18 predicted proteins | sample SAMEA3663013__metabat2_low_PE_021 | metagenome-assembled genome bin SAMEA3663013 (sample SAMEA3663013) | pig gut metagenome | biome: pig gut; feature: pig-associated habitat; material: faeces | place: France | collected 2012
GCTCCGAAGGCGAGGGAGGGGACGCTAAAATTGCACTTCTATCTTGAAAGTATATATGCAAAACGGCAAAAGATTTCCTTATTCCCCCTTGAATGGCACGCGCACTTGCCCCTTGCCTTTCGTATACCGGCCGTAGCGGATGGCATGATATGGGCAGGCGTGGTAGCAGGCAAGGCAGTCGTAGCAATGGCCTTGCCATTTGGGCTTGCCCTTTTTATTGGGAATAATGTTGTGCGCCGGGCACACCGCAGCGCAATGCTTGCAGCCCACGCAATGCTTTGTCTTGAAACGCCGGTCGCCCGTCAGGAAGCGGTTGAAGAGCGGACGCAGCACGTAACTCTTCATCCTCGGCACCGCACCGCGCACCACCTCCGTCAAGCCGCTCTGCCGCGCCCGTATCTGCGCGGCTATCTTTTCCAACCGCGCATGTGCCGCCGCCGTCTTTCGCCGCTCCGTGTCCTCGCTGTCTACGTCGAAACCAGGTAGACAGACATACGTGTTGCGCATCTGCACCGAGAACACCGCGTCTGCGCGGCGGCCATAAGGTTTCAGGAGATTATTTACAAAAACATCGGTCATGCCGATGTCGTCGCCGCAGGTGCATACAATATATATATAGTGCGCAGCAGCCACCTCTGCTGCTGCTTCGCGCAGCACGCGTTCCACGATGCGCGGCATACCCCATGCGTAAACGGGAAACACGATGCCCACCGCTGCCTCGCCTTTCTCCAAAGGCGTTTCGCGCAGGGAGAGCAAGGGGCGCACGCTGTCGCCCGTAAGATCCGCCAAACGGCGGGCGGCATAAAGGGAATTGCCTGTACCAGAAAAGTATAGTATCATCTTCTTATTTGTTCTTAAAAGTGCGTTTTCTCGCCATGGCAAAGTTCAAGTAAACTTGCCTTTGCTCATTTGGCTTAACGAAAACGTTCCTGATAAACGAAGCAGTCCTTAAACGCCGCCTCGATGCCTTCCATGCGGTGGGGGAAGATGCCGAACACGGTGCTGCCGCTGCCGCTCATCGAGGCATAGAGCGCTCCGAGGTCGTAGAGCGTGTTTTTGATGGCTTCAATAGTGGGGTGCAGGCGGAACACGGAACGCTCGAAATCGTTGCTCACCGTGTCGCGCCACGTTTCAATGGGGCGGCTCAGCGCATCGCGCAAATCGTGCTCGGGCTGCGCCGGCACCACGCCCGAATATGCCTCGCGTGTGGAAACGGCCACGGGCGGTTTCACCAGCACGAGGGTCTTGCCTTTGAGCGACACGTCAGCCGGCGTCAGCACGTCGCCGATGCCCTCTGCGTAAGCGGGCTTGCCATCGATGAAAAACGCGCAGTCTGCACCGAAGCGGGCGATGCGTCGCCGCATGTCCTCATCAGTCAGTCCGAGACGGAAGCGCTCGTTAAGTCCCTTTATCATCTCTGCCGCGTCGCTGCTGCCGCCGCCCAGTCCCGCGCCGGTGGGAATGCGTTTGCCGAGGAAAATCTCAACGGGTGGCAAGTCGAACTCCTCTTTCAGGGCGAGATAAGTCTTTACCACGATGTTGTCTTCCGGCGCGCACAGGTTCTTCACGCCGCTCACGTAGAGGGCGTAGGGCACATGGCGGTCGCGCGGCTCGCAGATTTCGAGCGAGTCAGTGAGGCCTACGGGATAAAAGAGCGTTTGGAGGTTGTGGTAGCCATCGGGCCGCTTTTCAACGACATATAGCCCGATGTTGATTTTGCAGATAGGAAACAAAAGCGTTTTTTGCATGGAGTTTTGTAGCTTTTGGAGGGAAAATGTAGAAGGCTTAACCTATTCTGTCACAAAGTTAAATACTTTTTCGTTCTTGTAAAAGTCAAAAAGGGGGCTTTTTATTTGGCATTTCCGCCGCCTTATAGTAACTTTGCAGTAAGAAAGTGGCCTAACGCTTTCTTGCAGTTTCATTTAGACGCGCACTTGCGTCATATTTTTTATCCAAAAGTTTTATACAATTTTTGTAAAATGGGATTATTCTCAAAAATATTCAAGAAGAAGGCAACGGCGCAGGACGCTGGTTGGCGCGTGGGCGGCATGGAGGACTTCATGACGCTCATTCGCGTTTACTACCAGGCCGTTATGGCTGCCAATCTCGGCATCACGAACCTCGCCGCCTTGCCCGACCTGCGCGTGTTTAAGCAGACGCTCCACGTGCAGACAGTAAACAACAAGCTCGGCCTCGGAGAAAAGAACCGCTGCAAAAAGATGCTTAGCGAAATCTACGGCATCAGCGACTCCTTCTTCAAGGAAATCGACCAAAGCATCAAGAAGAACTGCCGCACGGTGAACGATGTGCGCAACTATCTCTTCCTCTTCCAAGGCTTCTCGCAGGACCTCATGATGCTCATGGGCAACCTCATGAAGTGGAAGTTCCGCATGCCGGGCTTTATGCGCAACGTGCTGCGCCAGCTTACGGAGAAGACCGTGAACGAAGTGCTCACCAAGAACAACTGGAAGGACGACGGCGTGCGCAAAACGTGCGTGGCTATCCGCACCTACCAGGCCCGCCTCGGCTACTCCGCCGAGTGGATGTCGGAGTACGTTTACAACGTGGTGATGCTCGCCAAGAAAGAGCCGAAGCCTGCCGACAAGGAATAGTCTCCTCCTCCCGCGCCCCATTCTATCACAAATCGTTTCACCAACCCGCAAATCCTTATGACCCAAGAACAAGAACAGGCGTTGCGCCATTTTGAAACCCGCGTGCGGCAGCTTATCCTGCACTGCGGCGAACTGGCTCGCGAGAACGAAAGGCTTGCGGCAGAGGTGGAAAAGCGCGACGGCATCATCGCCCAGAAAGACAAAGACTTTGCCGCACTGCGCCGTGAGTTTGACAGTCTCAAAATCGCGAGAATGATAGAGGTGACGGGAGGCGACGTAAAGGTAGCACGGCAGCGCATCAACACCATTATCCACGAAATCGACAAGAGCATCGCATTGCTCAACATCTAAAATCCCCGAGTCTTTTTCATCGTTTTTAGAGCCATGGATCCCAATTCCGACAAACTCGTCATCAATCTCTTCATCGGCCGCCAGTCTTACCCCATCACTGTGAAGCGCGACCAGGAAGAGGTGTTCCGCCGCGCAGCAGAACTTATCAACAACAAGTTGCAACGCTATCAGACGGCCTATCCCAATCAAGGCAACGAGAAACTTACGGCCATCGCCCTGCTTGACTTTGCCGTCATGGCACTCAAAATGGAAAAGGACCACGAAACGCAGCCCTACGCCGACACCATTGCGCAACTCACCAAAGAAATTGAGGACGCGCTCGCGCCGGCCAAGGAAAAATAAGATACACATTATTATATATACATCAAATCAATCACCCTTAAAACACAATGGATATCATAATTCCTATCATCGCTCTACTCATAGGCGGCGGCATCGGATTTGCCATATTCCGCTACATCTTGACAAAAAAGTACAACTTTGTGCTTGAGAGCGCACGCAAAGAAGCCGAAGTCATCAAAGAGAGCAAACTGCTCGAAGTGAAGGAAAAGTTCCTCAACAAGAAGGCAGAACTCGAAAACGAAGTCCGCGCACGCCAGCAGAAGTTCCAGCAGGCAGAAAACAAACTCAAGCAGCGCGAGCTCGGCCTCAACCAGAAGCAGGAAGACCTCGCCCGCCGCAAGCAGGAACTCGACGCAGCCCACACCCGCGTGGAAAACAAGCAGCAGGCACTCGCAAAGCGCGAGGAAGAACTCGAAAAGCTCCAGCTCAAAGAGCGCGAGAAACTCGAAGAACTCAGCGGCCTGTCGGCCGAAGAGGCCAAGAACCGCCTCGTAGAATCGCTCAAAGACGAAGCGCGCACCAACGCCCAGAGCTACATCAACGAGATTATGGACGACGCGAAGCTCACCGCTGGCAAGGAGGCCAAGCGCATTGTCATACAGACTATTCAGCGCGTGGCTACGGAAACGGCCATTGAAAACAGCGTCACCGTGTTCCACATCGACAACGACGAGGTGAAAGGCCGCATCATCGGTCGCGAAGGCCGCAATATCCGCGCCCTCGAAGCCGCCACGGGCGTTGAAATCGTTGTGGACGACACGCCCGAGGCCATCGTTATCTCCGCTTTCGACCCCATACGCCGCGAAATCTGCCGCCTCGCCCTGCACCAGCTCATCGCCGACGGCCGCATCCACCCCGCACGCATCGAGGAAGTCGTGGCCAAGGTGAAGAAGCAGGTGGAAGAAGAAGTCATCGAGACGGGAAAGCGCACGGCCATCGACCTCGGCGTGCACGGCTTGCACCCCGAACTAATTCGTATCATCGGTAAGATGAAATATCGCTCTTCCTACGGTCAGAACCTCTTGCAGCACGCCCGCGAAACCGCCAACCTCTGCTCCGTAATGGCTGCCGAGCTCGGCCTGAACCCCAAGAAGGCAAAGCGTGCCGGTCTCTTGCACGACATCGGCAAGGTGCCCGATGAGGAAAGCGAACTGCCCCACGCACTCTACGGCGGCAAGCTGGCAGAGAAGTATAAGGAGAAGCCCGAAATCTGCAACGCCATTGCCGCCCACCACGACGAAGAAGAGATGACAACGCTCCTCGCCCCCATCGTTCAGGTGTGCGATGCCATCAGCGGTGCACGCCCCGGCGCACGCCGCGAAATCGTGGAAGCCTACATCAAGCGCCTCAACGACCTCGAGCAAATCGCTTCGAGCTACGAGGGCGTTACGAAGACCTACGCCATTCAGGCAGGTCGCGAGCTCCGCGTCATTGTGGGTGCCGACAAAATCGACGACACGCAGATAGAGCAGCTCAGTGCCGACATCGCCCGCCGCATTCAGGACGAAATGACTTATCCCGGACAGGTGAAGATTACCGTAATCCGCGAAACGCGCTCGGTAAGCTACGCCAAGTAAGAGAACTTTTTTGAAGAAATATATTAAAGCAGGGGCGGGCTCTTGGAATAGAGTGCGCCCCTGCCTACATTTAAGCAAAGCTAAGCCTTTATAGAAAGCATTGAGTGCAAGCGATTGACTTATCGCTTGCACTCAATTTCTTTTTTCTCGATAGGCTCAATTATTCTTGCCTTCGCCGTTTCTCCTTTGTCGGTTTCGCTGGCGATTATCGTTGTTATTGTTGTTGCCTTTGCGCTGCTTGCGGCCGGAACGCTTGCTCTTGGCGGTGTCGAAACGGGTGAGGTCGTCCTGCTCGGCAAGGTCGATAGAGGTACGCACTTCCTTGTTGCCCTCTTCCGAAAGCGTGAGGGGCTTTTCGCCCTGGCGGTTCATGCGGATCACTTCGTGGGCGCGGGCAGCACTGATTGTTTCAAGATTGGCGGCAAGACGCTTGTCGGTGCTATACGTCACAAGTCCTGCCAAGATGTCTGCCTTGAAGAAATAATACGTGCCGTCGGCCGTTTCGAGGGGAACATTGCGCTCGGGCAACTTGCGCGAGGCCTCTACGTAGGTGTCCACCTCATAGTTAAGGCAGCATTTGAGTTTGGCGCACTGCCCCGCGAGCTTTTGCGGATTGGGCGTGATGTCTTGGAAACGCGCGGCGGCGGTGGAGACCGATTTAAAGTTTTTCATCCAGGTGGCGCAGCAAAGTTCTCTGCCGCAAGGCCCCGTGCCTCCTATGCGTCCTGCCTCCTGACGCGCCCCGATTTGCTTCATCTCAATGCGCACGTGGAAAGTATCGGCAAGCACCTTGATGAGCTGGCGGAAGTCCACGCGCCCGTCGGCGATGTAATAGAAAATCGCCTTATTGCCGTCGCCCTGATACTCCACATCGCCGATTTTCATTTCGAGTTTCAACTCGTTGGCAATTTGACGGGAACGAATCATCGTGTCGTGCTCGCGGGCCTTTGCTTCATGGTATTTCTCCATATCCACAGGCCGCGCCTTGCGATAGATACGCTTGATTTCAGTGCCGGGCTTCATGTAGATTTTCTTCATTTGCAGCGGCACGAGCTGCCCCGTGAGCGTTACAGTGCCGATGTCGTGGCCGGGAGATGCCTCGACCGCAACGATGTCGCCCTTGACGAGCGGCAGATGATTGTCGTTGCGGTAATAGCCCTTGCGCGTGTTCTTAAACTGCACCTCCACGAGGTCAGTAGTCTCGGCGTTGCCGGGCACGTCCGCAAGATAGTCGAACGTGTTAAGCTGACTGTTGGAACGCCCGCAGCCTTTGGCGCAAATGCCTTGCAGACTGCGTCCGCCCCAAAGGGTATTGTCGGGGCGCAGCGTGGCAAGGTTTTCCGCAGGCTGCTGTTCCTGTGTATTTTCGATTGGATTTTCTGACATATATATTAATATATTTAGTAGACGAGTTTACAAGGAAATTTTCGTGCAAGCGAGAGCAGAGCCGAACTTGTTCGGGCTATGCCGAGTGCAGCCGGAAATCTCAAAGAAAACGAGAGGACGAGACATAATAGTCGCGCCAATGGTTTGTATCGGTAACTTGTCTTGTTTACTTGTTTACTCGTACACTTGTTTACTACTTCACAAGCAACACGATGTTTTTCAAAGCAAATTCGTAGAACACCATTTTGGGATTGACATTCTGCTCAATGTCGCGCTGCGCCTTAGCCAGTTCTTCGGTGATGCCAATCACGTTGCGCTCGTTGATGAAACGGGCGAAGCGCACGGCAAACTCGGCCTCGGTGGCGCTCATATAGTTCAACTCGGGCAAACCAAAGTTGTAAACGAAATTTTCCCGCACTAGCCGCTGACAATAGGCAAGGAAACTCTTTTGCTGTTCGCGGCCCCATTTCGCCACCTGCTCCGACCACGCGCTGAGCTCCTTGATGTTTCGCGCATAGCTTTGGCGCATTAGAAGGACAAACATGTCGAAAAAAAGCGCCTCGTCCACACTGTTGGTCACCTGCGCGAGGGCGCTCATATAGTTGCCTGCGCAACTGTGGGCAATGGCTTTCGCGTCTTCTTCCTGCAAGCCGCGCGTCGACATCAAGGCTTCTGCCACCTCGCTCTCGGCGAGTGCGCCGAAGGTGATGCTCTGCGTGCGGCTCACAATCGTGGATAGGAGTTTCTCGGGACTATTGCTCACCAAGAGGAACACGGTCTTGGCGGGCGGTTCTTCAAGTATTTTGAGCGTCTTATTGGCAGAGTCGAGATTCATCAGTTCGGGCAACCAAATGATTACCACGCGATAGCCGCCCTGACTGGTCACAATGCTGAGTTTGCGCACGATGTTGTCGGCTTCGGCGGCGGTGATGATGGTTTGCTGGTTTTCCACGCCCATGCGCTTCTGCCAATCGCGCAGGGTAAAGTAGGCGTCGGCCTGCAGCTGCTCTCTCCATTCGGGCAGGAACTGGTCGCTGACGGGCGGTTGCTTTTGCCCCGTGGGCTTAAACACGGGAAAGGCGAAATGCAAATCGGGGTGCGCCCAATTAGCCAGCATCTTGCACGCCTTGCAATGCCCGCAAGGCTCTCCGTCGGCGGTGCGCTCCTCGCAAAGCAGGGCGGAGGCAAACGCCAATGCCATAGGCAGTTTGCCGCAACCCTCGGGTCCGGCAAAGAGCAGGGCGTGCGGCATCTTGCCGCTTTGCAGCAGGCTTTTGAGCTGCTGCTTGATGATGTCCTGACCGATAACGGAAGAAAAGTGCATGATATTAAAAATTAAAACACGCGCTTGGCGATTTCGCAAATGCTGTCGACCGCCGAAACGGTGTAGAAATGTATGCCTGGCACGCCTTTGGCGATGAGTTCGCGGCATTGCTGCTCACCCCACTCTATGCCGACTTGCTTGAGTTCCTCGTCCGTGCGGCATTTGAGGGCTTCGCGTGCCAGCGCCTCGGGGATATCGCAATGGAAAGTCTTTGGAACGACCGTGAGCTGCGAGAGTTTCGCCAGCGGCTTGATGCCGGGAATAATGGGCACGGTGATGCCAGCCTTCCTCGCCTTTTCCACAAACCGGAAATAGGCGGCATTGTCGTAGAAAAGCTGGGTCACGGCATATTCCGCGCCGAGTGCCACTTTTTTCTTGAACCACTCGAAGTCGGTCTCGGGGTTGAGCGCCTCTTCGTGCTTTTCGGGATAGCACGCCACGCCGTAGCTGAACGGCTGGCCAGGCACTTTAATCGGCGTGCCGTCGACAAAGAAGCCTTCGTTGAAGCGGTTCACCTGTTCCTGCAACTCCGTGGTGTGGGCGTAGCCGTCGGGCGTGGGGATAAAGCGGGCATCTTCTTTTGCCTTGTCGCCGCGCAGCAGCAAGATGTTTTCAATGCCGAGGAACTGCAGGTCGAGGAGCATGTATTCTATATCCTCGCGCGTAAAGCCTGAGCATAGCACGTGCGGCACGACGGGGATATGCGTCTCGTTCTGCACGGCAGCCGCCACGGCAATAGTACCGGGGCGGCGGCGTATGCGGGTTCGCTGCACGAAGCGTCCGTTGTCGGTTTCGGTATATACGTACTCCGAGCGGTGGGTCGTGATGTTAATGTATTTCGGGTCGTACTCGCGCAGGCGGCGCACGGTGTTGAGCAGACTGCCCATGCCCGTACCTTTGAGCGGCGGCAGGATTTCAAAAGAGAACGCCGTGCCCTGCGTGCCCGAGATAATATCTACTATTTTCATCAATGGTTACTTTACGAGGCATTTGCCATCAAGCACCTTCTTGCCTGCTTCGCGTACACTATATATATATGTACCCTTGGGCATACCGGCGAGCGAGAGGTTGCCGTTGCCGTTTACGGAAGCGGTGCGCACGAGGCGGCCGTCGGCAGCATAGACATCGAGGGTGCGTTGTGCGTTATCGGCAAAAGCGTAACGGAGGGCGTTGCCGGCGAGACGTACAGAGGACTTGCCGTCTGCACTCACCTGCTCAATGCCAGAAGGATCAGCATAAACATATTGCACCATGAAGGTAGAGAAAGGCTTATCGTTGAAATAAACCGTAACGGTGGCAGAATAGGTGGCATAGGAGCCGAGTTCGAAATTGGCGTGCAACGCCAGTCCACGGTAGTCGCCATCAGCGAGGTCGGCCGTGCGGGTTTCAGTACCGCCCTTCATAGGTTCACACTGCGTGGTGATGCCGCACCAGTCGAAGCTGTCGAACAAAGAGTTCTTCTTCACGGTTACTTTCAGCGTGCCCTTTTCGCCCGAAACGTTGGTAATGACGGGATCATTGGGGGAACATTCCACCAACTTGAATTCTGGGATTTCGGTGGCGGTGAAAGTGAGGACCGAACCATTGGTTACTTCTTCCGTGCCGTTGGTTATTTGCAGCTGTGCCTTAGCAGCGGCAACCGACAAAAGGCAGAGCAAAGAGAGGGTAAAGATTTTCTTCATAATGGTATGTTTTTAGATGATTATTTATTCGGGAAAATTTCAAGGTAGTTGCACCGGCTGCTCGATTACTTGCAGCACGCCTTCAGCGGCATTGTAGGCAATCACGATGACCGACATGTTATCGGCCACCCAGTCGGACTCCAATTTATATTTATACGCGCGCGTGTCGCTGCCACCCGCTACAAGCGAGAGGGCATCGCCGTCCTTTGCGCTCACGCAGGCGCGGAGCACATGGTTGTGCTCATAGTTGTGGTCGTTGCCCGATGCGGGATATTGCGGAAAGCGGTTGGGATCGGGGGTTTTCTGATACGTATGTATGTGGCTTTCGGTAAGCCACACCTGCAACAGGCCCTGCGCGCCCGTCAAATCAGCAGCGGTTTTGACGCTGAAAGAAAGTTCGCGCGAGTCGGCATCAAAGGCGATGTTTTCCACGCCGAGTTTTACGTGCGCCGTCATGGCAATACGCTCCAATACGGTTGTGCCCCACTTTTCCTGGTCGAGCAATTGCCCCGTACGATCCACCTCGCCCTTCGGCTTGGAAGAAACGCCGCGTTCGGCAGTATAGGTGTTGCCAATCGCGTTGGCCAAACCCGTGGGTGCGGCCAGCGTGAGGTAGCCGCCGTGGATAGCCACGGGAATCACGCGGTCGTGACCGAAGGTCTCCTGAAGCGTTGAAATGGTATTCGTAGCCAGGGGGCAGTTGTTGCAAAGCTGGCCGGTGAAATCTTCAATAAGCACGTTTTTTGCGCCGAAACCCGTACCTTCACCGCCGCCTTCGCCACCGCTTTCACCGCCGGAGGCTATTTCTACTTTTTGGAAGCGGTCCTGCTCGTCGATTTCGTCGCAGGCGCAAAGCGTCAGCAGAAAAATCGCCGGCAGGGCATATTTGATGTATTTCGAAAAAGTCATATTTCAGAGCAATCAGAAGTTAAACGAATAGGAAGCCTGCAAACCTTTCTGCGCCGGCACGAAGCGGCAAACGCCGCCCGAGCAGTTGTAGCCGGCGCGGGTCATGCCGTAGCCCACCTGGATGCGGTGGGCCTTCTTTGTAAACGTGAGGCTGCCCATGAGGTAGTGCACGCGGTTGGTTTTCCCTTCCTCTGCGTCCTCACTGAAATCGGGCACGTTGGCGTTGAACTGGTCGCTGACGGTGAGCATGAGGTTGGGCAGGATGGAAAGTTCGAGCAGACCGTACCACCAGTCCTTTTGGTCCTCGCGGGTGTGGAGGTATTGCGCCTCGCCGCGCAGGGTGAACTTTTTGTTGAACTGGTATTTGCCTTCCACAACCGCCACGTGGGATTTCACCGTACCGCCCTCGCCCTCAACTACCGTTTTGTTGTAGCGCTGGTTGGCATACATAAGGTTGAGTTTGAACTTCTTGGTGAGTTTCTTCTCGAGCTGCACGTTTATGTCCTGATAATAGATTTGGCTGCCCACTTTGAAGAACTTTGAGGTATAGCCCTCCGTTCCAGCCAAGTCTTGCGGGTTGGAAGAGAGGTCGTTGCGGTCGATGGCGCGAATGTGCGAGGCATTGAGTTTCACGGTCGTGCCGTACTTGCCGCCGAGGGGCGTTTTGCGCTTGAAGGTGTAGGCAAACTCTCCTTGGAAGGCCCATTCGCCGAGCGCGTTCTGCGTGGCGTAGGGATAGATGGAGGCAAGGGCATAAGTCTGCTGCATGGAGAAGGCGGGTAGGTGGTTGATGTGGCACGCCGTGGTAACGCCCTTATCGAGCGAGCGGCGCGACATAAAGTCCATGTCCTCCGTGCGCTTGGCCTGCAAAAGCACGCTCATGCCGCGCTTGGAGTAAGAGCCGGAGAGCAAAAGCGTTTGACCGTGGCGGTAGATATAGTCGTTGCGCGAGGAGGGGTCTTGCCCTTTCCACGCATATTCAGCCAAGAAACTGTAATTGCCTTTTTTCAGATTGGCGCGAGCATCGAAGGCGGCCGTATTCTCGGGCAGGTTAAGACGATAGGCACCCTGCTGGCCCGTGGTCGGGTCGGCGCGGAACACGGTGATGTCATCGGTCACCTTTTCGTGCTTGCTCACGCCGGAGAAACCGAGCGTGAGGCGCGTGCCCGTCTCGTCCATTTTCTTAAACCAGCGGTCGAGGCTCAGTTCCACGTCGCCACCGTAAATCCAGGCGTTGCAATCATCGAGGTTGCGGTGCTCCCAATAGAAGCGTTGCTGACCGCCAAGGAGTTTGATGTTTACGCCCTTAAACGGCCGCATCGTGAGCTTTCCGCCCCGCAAGGAATTGTCTATGCCGAGCGCACGCTCTTCGTAGGTGCGCAGGATAAGGCCCGAGCCGAACTGCTCGTAGAAGTCGCCGAGCGTGAGGTCGAAACCTTTGTAATGGCCCGCCACATAGAAATAAGGAATACCGCGCCCCTTGAAGTCCTCGTCGAAACCGGGCAGCGGGTGCTCCAGGCCTTCGTAGCGCACGCCGGCGGTAAAGTATTTGTTGAGCAGATTAAGTTCCACGTAGGTATTCGTGAGCGACCAGTTGTCTTTGGTCGCGCCAATCTTTCCGTCTTTTTCGGGAAAGAGCACATCGCTCTGAATGCTGCCGTGGAGCGAGAATTTCTTGCCGTCGTCGCCTTGCGCTTCTGCGCAGAGCGGGGCAAGCGCCAAGAGGCTGGCGGCTATTATCTTAATGGGTTGCATTCTTTATTTGGAGAAGGATATTATTTGCCTTGCGCCGCGATGAGCTCGCGCACTTTCTCAATCAGGTGCTCCTCGCCGCCGTCGGTGTAGCCGCTGCGGCTCTCGGCAATCTTGCCGTTGCCGTCAATGACGAACACGTGGGGAATCATGTTCACGCCCATTGCGCGGCGGAACTCGCTGTTGGGGTCGAGCAGCACCTCGTATTCCCAGCCTGCGGCGTCGACCATAGGCTTCACCTTCTGCATGTTCTGCGCTTCATCGATGGAAATGGCGATAACCTTAACGCCCGTCTCGTCCTGCCAGTCGGCATATTGCTCGTGGATAGCCTTGAGTTCGCGGTTGCAAGGTTTGCACCACGTGGCAAAGAAGCTGATGATAAAGGGCTTGCCATCGTTGGAGAGTTCTGCCGTGTTCACGGCCTTGCCGTTAATATCTTTCAGTTCCACTGAGGGCAACTGCGCGGCGGCTGTCAAGCAAAAAGCCGCAAAAAGAAGCATTGTGCTAAGAATTTTCTTCATTTGATTACGTTATTTTGGCGTTATATAAATGATTTTTAGTAAACAAGTAAACGAGTAAACAAGTAAACAAGACAGAGATGTCTTACTAATTTATATTTTACATGAGTAACTTATCTCGTCTACTCGTCTACTTGTTTACTCGTCTACTAATAAATGAATATATTGTGTGCAAAGTTACCCAAAACCGCGCAAACTGCCAATTATTCTTATTGGAAAATGCTATTTATCCTATAAGCAAAGGGGCAAACAGGCAAGATTTGCGTAACTTTGCAGCGGTTGAGGATAAACTTGTTTTGCGATATTCATCAGGGCGGGCTGAAATGTAGTGCAAACGAGAGCAATTGAGTTTGCTCAAATTGCCAAGTGCAACCGACATTATGAAAAGCACAATGGCCGCCCTGACAGACATTCGCCATTTTCTTGACAACAAATATTGAAATGATTGAAATACAAAATCTAAGAAAATCCTTCGGACAACTCGAGGTGTTGAAAGGCATCGACCTGCACATCGCCAAGGGCGAGGTGGTGAGCATCGTAGGGCCCAGCGGCGCGGGCAAGACCACCCTGCTGCAAATAGCCGGCACCCTGGCGCGCCCCGACAGCGGCACGCTCCGCATCGCCGGCAACGACGTGCTCGCCCTGCGCGGCTCGGCATTGGCACGCTTCCGCTGCGAGCACCTCGGCTTCGTGTTCCAGTTCCACCAACTCATGCCGGAGTTCACCGCCCTCGAAAACGTGATGATCCCCGCCATGATTGCCGGGCGGCTCAGCCGCAGCAGCATGAAGGAACGCGCCTTGCAACTGCTCGACTACCTCGGCCTTAGCGAGCGTGCCAAGCACCGCCCCGCACAACTCTCGGGCGGCGAAAGGCAGCGCGTGGCCGTGGCGCGCGCACTGATGAACGAGCCCGACGTAATCCTCGCCGACGAGCCCTCCGGCAGCCTCGACACGCAGCATAAGACCGAGTTGCACAACCTCTTTTTCCGCCTGCGCGACGAAATGGGACAGACGTTCGTCATCGTGACCCACGACGAGCAGCTCGCCACGCTCACCGACCGCACCATCCACCTCGTCGACGGCGTAGTGGTAAACCAATAACGCACCGCTTAAACCAATGATACGCTTAGGAAAATATAACCGACTGACCATCACGCGCTTCACCGACCACGGTGCCTACCTCGACGGCGGCAACATCGGCGAGATACTGATGCCCAAAAACTATGTGCGTCCCGAGATGCACCCAGGCGATGCCGTGGACGTGTTTGTCTATCTCGATCAGAAAGAACTCCTCGTGGGCACCACCGAACAACCATACTGCCAGGTGGGCGACTTCGCCTTTCTCGAAGTGGCATGGGTGAACGAATACGGCGCATTTCTCTCGTGGGGACTGATGAAAGACCTCTTCGTGCCCTTCCGCGAACAGAAAATGAAGATGGAGCAAGGGCGCAAATACCTTGTATACGTTTATGTGGACGAGGAGTCGCGGCGCATCGTGGGCACAGCGAAAATCGACCGTTTTATCCGACACGCCAGTCCCGGCCTCTACCACCGAGGCATGGAGGTCGACGCGCTCATCTGGCAGAAAACGCCCCTCGGCTTCAAGGTCATCGTGGACAACCGCTTTGCCGGCATGATCTATGACAATCAGATTTTCACCGAGCCCCATAGCGGCGACCGGCTGAAAGCAACCGTGGTGAACGTGCGCCCTGACGGCCGCCTCGACCTCTCGCTGCAAAAAATCGGCAAGAGCAAATTCCGCGACTTCGCCCCCGCACTCCTCGAAGCCCTCAAAGAAGCCGGCGGCACCCTCCCCTACACCGACAAAACGCCCGCCGAGGAAATCGCCGCACGCTTCGGCGTGAGCAAAAAAACCTTCAAGCAAGCCCTCGGCACACTCTACAAAGCACGCAAAATTGCCCTGGAAGATACCAACATCAAACTAATTCATCGGTAAAAAACGCCTTTTTGTCGAATTTCCACGAATTTTTTCTGAAAATATTTGCAAGAAAAAATCATCTCCCGTAAATTTGCATCAGCAACAAGGGAAAAATAGTTTTTTCATCTCTATATAAGTTCTGTGAGGCAACCATTCGTCGCGATGACGAGTGGTTGCCATTTTTATGTAAATAGCAGTTAAGGAAAATTGTCGGGCGCGCCCTCGTAAATATGCCCGCGCCGCCTCGCCTTTCCCGGCGGAAAGAAATGCAAATTTCGTTAAAGCCGCTCGCGTCCCTGCGCAGAGCGTTTCCGGCGCGTTTGCAATCGTTAAGACCACCTCGGGCAAAAGTTTAGAGATAATTAAGAAACGGAAAATTTGCCTTTATAAAATCAAAACGCTCTTTAAGGAAAATTTCACAGAAAAGCACTTCGGAGCAATTATCAGGGGCTTCGTAAAAACTATCAAGGAGATAATTTTCACTATCTTGCTTATAATTTTTACGCTCATATAAGATAGTTTTTGCGCTCATATAGGATAGTTTGCCCCAAAAACGAGAAAAGAGGAAAAGCCTGCGCTCCTCCTCTTTCGCTAACGCAAAGATACGCCATTTTTGCCGTGCCACCAAATTGCGCCAAATTGTGCCGCCGGCTGGCACGGCGTGAGGCGGTCGGCCGGAGCAGTTTCAAGCCATCACCAGTGACGGGTTGATGGTCTCAACCCGTCAAATTTATTTCCCTGATATAGAGAAAGAAAGCCCAGCCAGTGACGGGTGTGCTGGGTTTTTCGGGGTATTTTTTGCGTATAGGGATATGAGGAATTAGGTACATATAGAGGGTAAAATGTTACGCCATCGTCAAAAAATACTCCCTAAAATGATATTCGAGTGACAGCAATATTTGAGCGCACTGACTGCAGAACTTGAAGTCCAACACTAAAAAAGCATCCATTCAAACGAAATTTTAACCCCCACATAGCGACTTTTCCATTCGCTTCTTGTATCTTCGCATAATAAATCCTGTCATGATTGCAACTAAGTTATACACAAGTATCTCATGAACAAGAGAAATAATTAACGACAAAAAATGCTAAAAATAAATGTACAAAACACGGAAATCAGTGTTGTTCAATATAATAACGAGGATTATATCAGCCTAACGGACATGGCACGTAGCCAAATGCAGGAACACATTATATTCCGTTGGCTAAGCCTAAAAAGTACTATAGAATATCTTGGGGAATGGGAAACACTGTACAATCCTCATTTTAATTGTACCGAATTCGGTGCAATTAAAAATGCAGCGGGCAGCAATAACTTCGTTTTATCTGTGAAGTCATGGATAGAACGAACAAATGCAATAGGAATTCATTCAAAGGCAGGTCGCTATGGCGGTACTTACGCTCATCGCGATTTAGCTTACCATTTTGGAATGTGGATTTCTCCGAAGTTTCAATTGTTACTTGTAAAAGAGTATCAGAGACTTAAGCAGGAAGAACAACGTTTGATTGGTTGGTCTGCCAAACGTGAACTCTCAAAAATTAACTACCGTATTCATACCGATGCCATCAAGCGCAACATCATCCCCGAAGAGGTAACGCCTCAGCAGGCAAGCATCATCTATGCAAACGAGGCAGACGTACTGAACGTTGCCATGTTCGGTATGACCGCCAAACAATGGCGAGATGCCAATCCCGACAAAAAAGGGAACATTCGCGATTATGCTACCATCAATGAATTGATTTGCCTATCGAACATGGAGAGCCTCAATGCTGTCTTTATTGACCAAGGTATTCCACAAGGCGAACGTTTGATAAAGTTGAACCAAATTGCAATTCAGCAGATGCATGTATTGGTAGATAACCAAGGCAGAAACTTATTGCAATAGACAAAACGAAGCTTAATTGCGCTCACCTTGCACTATCTTTGCATAAGATAGGCGGCGGTTCGGCAATTTTCGTGCAAGCGAGCGCAATCAAGTTTGCTTGAATTGCCGAGCGCAGTCGAAAATGTCAAGCAATTAAAGTAAACTTTATTGCGCTCACCTTGCACTATCTTTGCATTATAAAAACATACCTTTCCTTACGTTTAATGCTTACTTACAACACGCTTTTGGACAATTCCTCTTCGGAACTCCAAGTTGCCTCCGCCATTAAGGATCTCGTCTCTGCAAAGGATTGCCAAACCATTAAGATTGCCACAGGCTATTGGGATATTCCCGGCACTGCCCTCGTGCTGCAAGAACTGAAAGCGTTCTTGCAAAAACCCGGCACGCAGCTGCAACTGCTCATAGGCACCGACCCCGTAGTGCGCGCATCGCAACAGAAAAATCCAAAATACAAGGACGCGCAGACGCAGGGCGATTTCATCAGATGCGACTTGCAAAACCTCGAGGTCAAGGACGAATATGTGGAGGCGGTGAGCCTGCTGAAGGAATATTGCCTGCCCGATTTCGATGCCAGCCGCATTCAAATCAAAATGTGCAAAACGGGCGAAGACGGCACCTACCGCCTGTTCCACGCCAAGTGCTATATCTTCCTTGGCAACGATTTCGCAAAAGGCATAATCGGTAGCAGCAACTTCACGCAGAAAGGCCTGGAAGGAAACTCGGAACTTAATTATCTCGAATGGGACAATGCCAAGGTGACGGCCGCGCCCAACCAGTTCTCGCACTCGAAAGGGCATAATTATTGGTTCGACGAGAAATGGGCGCAGGCTGAAGAGTGGAACAAGACGTTTCTCGAGGAGGTGCTGCATGGCACGCCTGTCGAGCAGGAGTACGAAGTGCGCCGCGCCGATGCTCCGCTCACGCCTTACGAGCTGTATATCAAGCTGCTTAATTATAAATTCGGCAATATCATCGACATCGACCAGCAAAAGCTTATCGAAAGCTATCTGCCAGCCACATATAATCCCTTGGACTACCAAATCGAAGCCGTGAAGCAATGCTTTGCCATTATGCACGAGCACGGCGGTTTCATGCTCGCCGACGTAGTGGGGCTGGGCAAGACTATCGTAGGCGCACTCATCATCAAGCACTTCCTCACGATGCCCGACGACGACGGGCGCGAGCGCAAAGTTCTCATTGTCACGCCGCCCGCCATTAAGTCGGCCTGGGTGGAAACGCTCCGGCAGTTCGATGCCGAGGCTGCAAGCAAAATATTGCCGTTTATTGATTTCATCACTACGGGCAGCATCAGCCACCTCATCGACGAACTGGGCGAAAACGAATATGGCGATGATACCGACGAGACGGACTTCTGCACTGAAGCTTTACATAAGAACTACGGCCTGATCTTGATTGACGAGAGCCACAAGTTCCGCAACAGTCAAACTGCAATGTACCAGTCGCTAAACGCCTTAATCGGCGAAATCGGTGCTGCTACGGGCCTTTATCCTTATATCGGCCTGCTCTCGGCAACGCCGCAAAACAACCGTCCCTCCGACCTACAAAACCAAATATATCTCTTCGAGCGCAACCATTCCGACAGCACGCTGCGCAAGGCGAACGGCGGCAACATCGAGAGTTTCTTTTCTTCTATCAACAAGCGTTACGGCGAACTCATAGGCACGCCGAAGGACGATTTCGGAAACCCCATCCATCTTTCTGAACATGAGCGCGGCCGCCGCGCCCAAGAACTCAAAAAGCTCTCGGAGGAAATGCGCAGCTGCATTCTGGAAGACATTTTGGTGAGGCGCACGCGCACAGATATTATTAAATACTATGGCGGCAAACTAACTTTCCCCACAATCAGCGGCCCCCACAGCCTCGAATACAAAATGGAGGACGGGCTGGCTAAGCTCTTCGCAATGACGATGGACTGCATCTCGCCCTCGCTCGACCTGCCTGCCTCTGGCGAGGACTATCTCTGCTACTACCGCTACCGCGCCATTGAGTTCCTGCTTGACCCCACAATCAAGAACCTCTACAAAGGCGGCAACATCGACCCCGACCGCTTCTCGCGCCAGCTGGCCAAGATTATGCAAGTCAATCTCGTGAAACGCATCGAGAGCAGCTTCTCGGCATTCAAGTCTTCGCTCGAAAACCTGCGACAGTACACGCAGAACATGATTGACATGTGGGAGAACGACTCGATTTTCATCTGCCCCGACATCAACGTGAATGCCGAGCTCAACCTCGAAAAGCGTTTCGAACGGGAACACCGCCTCCTGTCGTTCAAAGAATGTATCGACGACCTTAGGGAGAAAATCGACCGCCTCAACCAGAAAGGACGCAACGAACAGGGGCGCAACCGCGAACTGCGCCGCAGCGACTTCGCACCCTGCTACATCGACCTCTTGCGCAAGGACCTCACGCTCATCAACTTCCTTTGCAAGAAATGGAACGCTTACAGCCACGACCCCAAGCTCGAGGAGTTTAAGCACTGCCTCGTTTCCACCCTCTTCGACCCGCAACGCAACCTGACGGGCAAACTCGTGATTTTCAGCGAAGCCATCGACACGGTGGAAACGATTAAACTCGCGGTGGAGACCACAGCGCCCCACTTGAAGGTGCTGGCCGTCACAGCCGCCAACCGCCACGACCTTGAACAGACTATCCGCGAGAACTTCGATGCCAACTACGAGCGCAATCTCTGGAAAGACGACTATCAGATCATCGTCACCACCGAGGTATTGGCCGAGGGCATCAACCTGCACCGCGCCAACTGCATTCTCAACTACGATACGCCCTGGAACGCCACGCGCCTCATGCAGCGCATAGGCCGCGTGAACCGCATCGGCTCCACCGCGCCTTTCGTTTACGTTTACAACTTTATGCCGAGCGCGCAAGGCAACGAGCAGATTCAGCTGGTGCAAAAGGCCTACACCAAGCTGCAATCTTTTCACACGCTCTTCGGCGAGGACAACCAGATATTTACGGAAGAGGAGGAAGTGATGCACTACGACCTCAACAAGCAAGTCAACGGCGAAGAGTCTCCCATGGAGCAATATATCAGCGAGTTGAAAGCCTACAAGGCCGCCCACCCCGCCCGCTTCGCGCAAATCGCGGCAAAGGAGGAGGGTCTGCAGCTTGCCACGGCTCCTGAGGATGGCAAATGCTATTTCCTTGTGCGCACGCCGAACATCGCGGGACTGTTTGTCTCGGTTGACAGCAATTTGTCGGCCTCGCTGCTTTCGGGCGCAGATATGTACCGCGCCTTCCGCACGAGCCCCGATGCCCTCCCCGCCGCCCTGCCCGCCGACTGGCAGCAGCGCAAGGACCTTGCGGAACTGACGGTCAACCAATCGCTGGCGAGAATGAACGTACACACCCGCAACTCCGCCAAAGCCACGCGCGCCAAAGAAATCATCTTGCACATGAAGGAGGAATGGCAACTCTCCAAAGAGGCTAAAAGCACGCTCTCTGCCGCCTTCCGCTTTGTGAACAATGGCAACATCGACATCATCAACAAAATCATCGCCCTCGATGCCGAGCTAAGCAACGGCCAATCGCTCTTTGCCCTCAAGCAAGACGAGGCCGACGAAATCCTTAAAAAGAATATCCAAAAGATTGTTGAACGCGTGCAGCAACGCCACGGCAAGGCCGAGGTATACATGGCGTTGTGCAAGTGAACGCCGCAGCTAAATATCAGTTGAAAACCAACGAATTTACCAACTTTTTTAGCCCACGAATTTCACGAATTTACACTAATCCCTTTCAATGAGTAAAATGGCGACATGGTCGGTCGCACTAATCTCACGAATTTTCGCGCAAGCGAGTGCAGAGCCGAACTTGTTCGGGCTATGCCGAGCGCAGCCGAAAATCTCAAAGCAAATTTTCGCGCAAGCGAGCGCAGAGCCGAACTTGTTCAGGTTATGCCGAGCGCAGCCGAAAATCTCAAAGCAAATTTTCGCGCAAGCGAGCGCAGAGCCGAACTTGTTCAGGTTATGCCGAGCGCAGCCGAAATTATTGAATTAGTGAAAATTCGTGCGACCTACAAGGTCGCCATTATCTCCACGCTTTGTTATTCGTGTATATTTCTTGACATTTTCGGCTGCGCTCGGCATAGTCCAAGTAAACTTGCCCTCTGCACTCGCTTGCACGAAAATTCGTGAAATTCGTGGGCCATAAAAACCAAACATTTTCATCACCGCCCCTTATCCTTCCAACCTTATAATCTCCCTCCACCATGACCGACCTTAAAGAATATTTCAAGCAATCATATCAGGGACAGCAATCGTTTCTCGATAACGTTATCTTCCCCATATTCGGAACAGACTGCTTTGAAAGCGGCTACAACCAAGAAGTGCTCGCGCTTTACCCCGAACTGCAAACGGTGGCGCAAGCCACTGGCATCTCCTCCGTGCTGAACGTCGGCACAATCGACGTGGACTTCAATCCCATCAGCATCTTCGACATCACCGTCAAAAACCGCACGCAGCTCAACCGCAACCGCGTGGGCATTCAGCAAATCATCAGGCGCATCATGTCCACCTACTCCAGCGCGTTCATGATCTTCCATTACGATGACGCGGCGGTATGGGACTGGCGTTTCTCATTTTGCAGCAAGGCCACAAACGATGCCCTTACCGACAGCAAGCGTTACACCTTCCTGCTCGGGCCCAATCAGAGCTGCCGCACCGTGGCCGACAACTTTGGCAAGCTCCTTGGCAAGGCGGGCGACATAGAACTGGAGGACATCAAGGCGGCGTTTGACGTCGAAGCGCTCTCCGACGAGTTTTTCGGGAAATACAAGCAGCACTACGAGCGGTTTGTGGAATACGTCACGGGCAAGCGCTTTGTCAAAACCGGCGGCAAGTGGCTGGAACAGGCGGCGCACGAGCCGCACCCGCAGATGTATGCCGACTTCGGCAGGGACGACAAGCGCGTGCGCGACTATGTGAAGAAACTCCTCGGGCGCATCGTCTTCCTGCATTTCCTGCAAAAGAAAGGCTGGCTCGGCGTGCCGGCAGGCAAGGCGTGGGGCGAGGGCGACCAGGACTTTATGCTCCGCCTCTTTGAGTGCGCCACGGAAGCGCAGCAGGAGGACTTTCTCGACACGGTGCTCGAACCGCTCTTTGCCAAAGGCCTTGATGCCGACCGCGCAGCCGATGATTATCTCTTCGACACGCAGGTGGCTTTGCCGCAAGGCAGCAAGGTAAAAGTGCCTTATCTCAACGGCGGGCTTTTTGAGCGCGACGCGCTCGACGAAATCCCCACGAAGTTTCCGAGCCAATTCTTTGCCGACCTGCTCAACTTTCTCTATCAGTACAACTTCACCATCGACGAGAACGACCCCGACGACGCGCAAGTGGGCGTAGACCCCGAGATGCTCGGCCGCATCTTCGAGAACCTCTTGGAGGACAATAAGGACAAGGGCGCTTTCTACACGCCGAAAGAGATTGTGCGCTACATGTGCCGCCAGTCGCTCGCCGCCTATCTCTGCACGGGCATCAGCAACGAGGGCGAGCAACAGGCCATTGGGGAATATGTAAAGACCTACGATATGGCACACCTCGGCGGGGCGGCTTCCCCGCTGGCGCAGTTCGTAGACGAGCGGTTGAAGGAAGTGAAGATTTGCGACCCCGCCATCGGTTCGGGCGCGTTCCCTATGGGTATGCTCAAAGAACTCTTCCTGTGCCGTGGCGCAATTGAGAATTTCGACAACGCAGCTGCCATAAAGCGCCACATCATTTGCAACAATATCTACGGCGTAGACATAGAGCGCGGCGCGGTAGACATCGCCCGCCTCCGCTTTTGGCTCTCGCTCGTGGTGGACGAAGACGAGCCGCACACGCTGCCCAACCTCGACTTCAAGGTCATGCAGGGCAACTCGCTCTTGGAGCAATATCAGGGAGCAGATCTCAGCTGCGTGGCAAAGGACAACGTGCAACAGCTTTCGGAGGGTCGCTCGCTCGTACTCTTCGATTCGATGCTAGACGTTTACCGCAAAGAGTTGCGCACGATGATTGTGCAATATTATAGCGAGGATAACCACGCAAAGAAGCAATCTCTGCTGGCGCATATCAAGGAGAACGTGTCGCAGCAGCTGCAAGAGAGCGGCATCAGCGTAGACTTATCCCACATCGACCTGCAAGCCAATTCGCAATTCTTTCTTTGGCACACGTGGTTTGCCGACGTGCTCAATCGCCCCGGCGGCAAGGGCGGCTTTGACATCGTTATCGGCAACCCGCCGTACATTCAACTCCAAGACAACGGCGGCAGCCTTGCAAAGCTCTACGAACGCGGCGGCTACGAAACCTTTGCCCGAACGGGCGACATCTATTGCCTGTTCTACGAACGCGGCTGGCAACTCCTCAAGCAGGGCGGACACCTGTGCTTCATCACGTCCAACAAATGGATGCGCGCAGGCTATGGCGAGAAGACAAGGGCGTTTTTCGCACAAAAGACCAACCCGATGCTGCTCCTCGACTTCGCCGGTTTGAAGATATTTGAAAGCGCCACGGTAGACACTAACATTCTGCTTTTTTCAAAGTCGGAGAACAAGCACAAAACCATCTCCGTCGTTGCCGGGAAACAAAACAAAAACTGTCTTCATTTTTTGAGCGATTTCGTGCTGCGCCAGCACTCCGTTTGCGATTTCTCCACCTCCGAGAGCTGGGTAATCCTTTCGCCCATCGAGCAAAGCATCAAGC
>SAMEA3663013__coassemble_608_pt1 | contig 22660 bp, 24 predicted proteins | sample SAMEA3663013__metabat2_low_PE_021 | metagenome-assembled genome bin SAMEA3663013 (sample SAMEA3663013) | pig gut metagenome | biome: pig gut; feature: pig-associated habitat; material: faeces | place: France | collected 2012
TCCCGCTTCTTCGTAGGAAGCGGGACTGAATTGTTGTATGGTCAAATGTTATGTTTGGCACGCGCTTTCCCGCTTCGCTTTACTGAGCAAAGTAAAAGTAAAAGCCGAAAAACTGTGCGTTGTGTGCCATAAATAAGCCTATGCTATTGGTGCGATAATTGCTTTTCGCTTGCAAATGTAGCACATTCCAAGCAAAATGCAAACGATTTGCCATAAAAGTTTTGTTTTAAGCAACATTTTTAGTAAACTAGTAAACGAGTATACAAGTAAACAAGACAGAGATGTCTTGCTAATTATATTTTACATGAGTAACTTGTCTCGTCTACTCGTTTACTTGTAAACTCGTCTACTAATAAACGCAAAAAACGTCCTTACATTATCTTATTGCTCTCGATATCCCTGATCACGGCCTCGGCTGCTCGGTCCACTAACTTCAAGGTCATTTGAGAAAGATGGTTTGTGGCGTGCCACCAATCTCCTTACATAGCCATGTGGAGGCATTTCTCGGGGCGAAAACCATAGCGCAGCCTTATTCTCGATGCTATCCTGGTGGCCAGTTCCATCTTTCGCTCCATTCTAAGGCGGGAATTCTTGTGCGCCTGCTCGGGATTGTTGATTTCGGCCGGGTCTATCTGCATCGCTTTCTGGAGCGCGAGGAAATGCTCCACGCTCTCCACCGTTCCCGTATAGGTGCCGCAGCGGGCCGTTATTTTGAGGTGGCCTGTTTGAGGCATATACTCAATACTGTCCTGCCACGCCCAATAAGGATATATTCCATACCGCCCGCGCCCTCTGCCGTGGAACACAAATCCTTGCTGCTCGCAAAAAGTCTCGATGCTTTGGTTCGTTTCTTCGTTGTGCATGTTTTTAGTGTTTAGCGGTTACATATATAATATTGTAACGTCGCCCCCAAAATTCAATTTTTACAATGATTTTCTTTCAAAATCCGGGCTTCAATCTTCAACCACCGTGAGGGCTTTCCACCACTCAGCATTACGGTAAGCCTCGGCCGAGCCTTTGGGTCATGCAACCTAACGTCTGGCAAAGGCGACATTCAGCGACGCATCTTCATCGCAAAACTCAAAGTTAGATGTTGAGTTTGTATCTTTCATGGTTTACTTGTGCAAAGATAGTGCAAGGTGAGCGCAATAAAACTTGTTTTAATTGCCGAACCGAAGCCTATCTTCTGCAATAATACTCCGCGCTGTCTTCGCAGAGCAGGCGCTTGATTTCCTCCTCGGTCGGGAGATATGTCATGTATTTGGCAGCAAAAATCTGCTGCTCTCCTTCCGGCAGCGTGTATTTCACCACGGCATCGTTCTTTTCAGCGCAGAGCACAATACCTACAGGCGGATTGTCGCCGGGGTTCATCAGTTCGCGCGTATAATAATTGACATACATCTGCATCTGCCCCAAATCCTGATGCGTGAGTTCGTCCATTTTGAGGTCGATCAACACGTAGCAACGCGCCGGAATGTTGTAAAACACGAGGTCGATATAGAAATGCTTGTCTCCCAAGGTGATTCGTTTCTGCCGCGCCACGAACGAATAGCCGCGCCCCAGTTCCAGCAGAAAATGCTGCAACTTACTGATCAGCATCTGCTCAAGGTCGCCTTCAAGAAAATGTTCGCCCTGCTTAATTCCAAGAAACTCAAGGACAAAAGGGTCGTGGATAATTTCGCGGGGCTGCAAGGCCTTTGGGACAGACTGCTCTATCTCTGCCCTTACTGCATCTTTGTCGCGGCTTGCCAGCATACGCTCATAATACATCGTATTGATTTGGCGTTCCAGTTGGCGCGTGCTCCAGTTTGCAGCGACGCACTCCTGCAAATAATAGTTGCGGGCGATTTCATTCTGCACGGTCAGCAATGCTCTCCAATGCGTCCAACTCAATTGGTCACGCAGTGCGTGACCTTTTGGGTAGAAGAGGTAGAATTGCCTCATAATCTTTAAGTTGGTGACCGTGAACCCGCTTCCGTATTCCTTCATGAGGCGTTCGGAAAGGTTTTTAATCACCCCTTTCCCATATTCTGCCCTCTCTTTTCCTTGTTGTTCGTATTCCACAATATACTTCCCCACCTGCCAATATGCTTTGACCATAGTGGTATTGACAGTGCGTGCCACATGGCGTCGCGCATCGTCGAGCACTTGCTTTATCTGCGAGAAGAGCAGTCCGTCTTCTGTTGCAGGAGTTTGCTGTTGGTTCATATCTTCATTATTTGGGCAAATCTGCTCGGAAAGCAAAATTAAGCAATGTTTTTATTCTCGTTGCATTTTATAGTAAGAAAAAGCGGGATTATGCACTAAAATAGGGGTCTCCGAGGTTTTAGCGCGAATTGTCTCGGCATACCGCCGCCGCTTGCACGGAGACGCGCGCAACGAGCCGCCTCAGACTTTTCATTATCTCGGAACTATTTTTTCCTAAGCCCTTTATATTTTTCACCATCACGTAGGGAAAGTTTGTTACAAAGTTTGTAATACATGTTACAAAGTTTCTAACACATATTACAAAGTTTGTAACGCGCGTTACAAACTTTGTAACAAACTTTTTCTTATAGGAGCGGAAAAATTATCAAGGAGATAGTGAAAAACATCTCCGAGAAAATAAAAAATTGCTGCTTTGAAGCGTCTGCGCTCTGCCAAGATAATCGCGCCGCGCCGCCCGTGCCGCGCGGCCGCTGCAAGCGTTTTGCGGCCTATCATATAGGATAATGGGAGTTTATTGCCTTGCAAAAGTGATAGTTCAAGAGAAATTGCTATTTTTGCATAAGATTGGCTACGCTCGGCAATTCAAATAAATTTGATTGCGCTCGCTTGCACAATCTTTGCAAAAGATATAAACACACCTCTTATGAAATTCATTTCTTGGAACGTCAACGGGCTCCGCGCCTGCGAAGGCAAGGGCTTCCGCGACATATTCAACGAACTCGACGCTGACTTCTTCTGCTTGCAGGAAACCAAGCTGCAAGAGGGACAAATAGACCTGCAATTTCCCGGCTACGAGTCTTACTGGGACTACGCCGAGAAAAAAGGCTATTCGGGCACGGCTATCTTCACGCGCCATAAGCCGCTGAGCGTGTCGCGCGGGCTGGGCATCGACGCGCACGACCACGAGGGACGCGCCGTTACGCTGGAGTTCGAGCAGTTCTATCTCGTCACGGCCTACGTGCCGAACTCACAGGACGGGCTGCGCCGCCTGGACTACCGCATGGCGTGGGAGGACGACTTCCGAGCCTATCTCAAATCGCTCGATGAGCGGAAACCGGTCGTAGTGTGCGGCGACCTGAACGTGGCTCACCAAGAAATCGACCTCAAAAACCCGAAGAGCAACCGCCGCAATGCGGGCTTCACCGACGAGGAGCGCGAAAAGTTCTCGCTCCTGCTCGAAGCGGGCTTCACCGACACGTTCCGCTATTTCTATCCCGACAAGGAGGAGATTTATTCCTGGTGGTCGTACCGCTTCAAGGCACGCGAGAAAAACGCGGGCTGGCGCATCGACTATTTCCTCGCCTCCAACCGCTTGCAGCCGCAACTCCAAAGCGCTGCCATACACACGGAAATCTTCGGTTCCGACCATTGCCCGGTGGAGGTAAACATTGACTTTTGACCTTTCCCCGATATACAATATTATATATAGAGTCTATAGAATCCCCCCTTAGCTATGAAACAGTTTTTCAAAATGCTCCTCGCGTCGATGCTCGGCACGCTCTGCGTGTTCGCCTTCTTCGCATTCATGAGTTTCGTGATGCTGGCAGCCATGATTGCCGCCGGCGGTAGCCAAACAAGCACCTCCGTCGACAAAGGCAGCGTGCTGCGCATCTCGCTCGATGCCACAGTGGAAGAACGCGCCGCCGAGGCCAATCCTTTCGACGAATTTATGGGCAGCGCCGCAGAAGCAACGCTCGGCCTTGACGAAACCCTGGAAGCCATCAAACTGGCCAAAGACAACAAGAACATCAACGGCATCTACCTCGACGGCGGCGCGCTCGCCTCGGACTTTGCCTCGCTCGAAGAACTGCACAAGGCGTTGCTCGACTTTAAGAAATCGGGCAAGTTTATCGCCGCCTATGCCGACACCTACACGCAGGCGGGCTACTACCTCGCCGCCACGGCCGATGCCGTGATGCTCAACCCCTCGGGCATGGTGGACTGGCACGGACTTGCAGCCCAGCCTATGTTTTTCAAGGAGATGCTCGAGAAGATCGGCGTGAAGATGCAGGTGTTCCGCGTCGGCACGTACAAGAGTGCGGTGGAACCCTTCACGCAGACCGAAATGAGCCCCGCCAACCGCGAGCAGGTCACCTCTTACATCAACGACATCTGGAACACGATGTGCGCCGACGCGGCTGCCGACCGCAAGCTCACGCCCGAGCGCATGAAAGAACTGGCCGACAGCTACATCGGCTTTGCCGAAACGAAAGATTTCGTGGCTAACAAACTGGTCGACACGCTCACCTATATCGACGGCGCACGCGCCAAACTGCGCACGCTCGCCAAGCAGGAGAAACTCCATCTCGTAAGCCCCGCAGACGTGATTGCCTCCAGCGACAGCAAGGACAAGGGCGACGAAATAGCCGTTTATTACGCCTACGGCGACATTGTGGACGAGGCCGGAACGGCTTCGCTCATGGGCGGCGACAATGAGATAGTGGGCAGCACGCTCGTAGAGGACTTCGACGAATTGGCAGAGGACGAAGACGTGAAGGCCGTGGTGATACGCATCAACTCGGGCGGCGGCAGCGCCTATGCCTCCGAGCAGATTTGGCATGCCGTGGAACTGCTCAAAGCCAAGAAGCCCGTAGTTGTTTCGATGGGCGGCATGGCTGCCTCGGGCGGCTATTACATGGCCTGCGGCGCCAATAAGATTTTCGCCGACCCCACCACGCTGACGGGCAGCATCGGCATCTTCGGCATGATTCCCGATGCCAGCGGCCTGCTCACCGAGAAACTCGGCCTGCACTTCGACGTGGCCAAGACGAGCGAGGCAGCCGATTTCGGCGCAGCGGGACGCCCGTTCAACGAAAAAGAATCGGCCGTGATGCAGGCCTACATTGAGCGCGGCTACAAGCTTTTCCTCAGCCGCGTGGCAGCAGGGCGCAAGATGCCCGTCGCCGCCGTCGACTCCATTGCCCAAGGCCGCGTATGGACGGGACGCCAGGCACTGGCTATTAAGCTCGTGGACCAACTCGGCACGCTCGACGACGCAATCGCCGAAGCCGCCCGCCTCGCCAAGAGCAAGGAATACTACACGGCGGACTACCCCGCCCCGTCTAACTGGATGGACAACCTCATGGACTCCACCGGCAACGACTACATGGAAAGCCGCGTGAAGGACGCGCTCGGCATCTACTATCAGCCCCTGCGCTTTGTGGGCAGCCTGAGCCGCCGGAATGCCCTGCAAGCACGCATTCCCTATCTGCCGAATATACAATAAAATAGCGATGCTCCGCCTGCTGTTGCCACTCTCGTGGATTTACGCCGCCATTATGGGCATACGCAATATGCTCTTCGACAAGGGTGTATTGAAGCAAACGGCGTGCGGCGTGCCTTCCATCTGCGTGGGCAATCTCGCCGTGGGCGGCACGGGCAAGACGCCGCATACGGAATACCTCTTGCGCCTGCTCTCAACGCAAGGACTGCGCACCGCCATGCTCTCGCGCGGCTACGGACGGCGCACGAAAGGTTTCATTGAAGCCACGGCGGCAAGCACGGGCGCGGAAGTGGGCGACGAACCTTTGCAGGTGAAGCAGAAGTTTCCCGCCACGCGCGTTGCCGTATGCGAAAGCCGCGTGGAAGGCTGCAAGAAACTGCTGCAAACGCCCGCAGGCACAGAACCGCAAGCCATTGTGCTCGACGATGCCTATCAGCACCGCTACATCAAGGCAGGGCTTTACCTTTTGCTCACCGATTACAGCAACCTCTTCACCCGCGACTGCGTGCTTCCTGCCGGCCGGCTGCGCGAAAGCCGCAGCGGAGCGCGGCGTGCCGATGCGGTAGTCGTGACCAAATGCCCCGAGCAACTGGGCGAGGAAGAGCGGGCTGGCATCAGGCGCGAAATAGCGCGCTATACCGTTGCCCCGGCGTTCTTCTCCTCCGTAGGTTACGGCGCGCCCCAGCCTGGCTTTGCCGAGACCCCAGAATGGCAGAGCGCAGGCAAGGCAGGGCATGTGCTGCTGGTGTGCGGCATCGCCCGCCCCGAGCCGTTCATAGCCCGCTGGAAAGCGCAGGCCGGCAAGGTGGAGGTGATGCGCTATCCCGACCACCACGCTTTCACGCCCGAGGACGTCCGGCAGATGGCAGAAGCGGCGGAAGAGGCAAGCATCATCGTCACCACAGAAAAGGACATGATGCGCCTCAAAACCCTCCCCCTACCCCTCGAAATGAAGAAAAAGCTGTATTACCAGCCCATAGAAATAACTTTCTCAAATTCAGAAAAACAGAAATTCAACAACCTTATTCTCAACTATGTTGCAAGCCATTCAAGAAACCGCCGCGTGGATTAAAAGCCACACCGCGCTCCGTCCCGAAACCGCCATCGTGCTCGGCACAGGCCTTGGCCGTTTGGCCGAAGAGATAGAAATCGTTGACGCATTCCCTTACAACGAAATCCCCCACTTTCCTGTCAGCACCGTCGAGGGACACAGCGGCCGCCTGCTCTTTGGCCGTCTCGGCGGCAAGGAAGTGATGGCGCTCGAAGGACGTTTCCACTACTACGAGGGCTATACGATGAAAGAAGTGACCTATCCCGAGCGCGTGATGCACGAGCTGGGCATCAAGAACTTCTTTGTGAGCAATGCCTCCGGCGGCGTTAATCCCGACTTTGAAATAGGCGACATGATGCTGATTACCGACCACATCAACTTCCTCCCCGAGCACCCCCTGCGCGGCAAGAACTTCCCCTACGGCCCGCGCTTTCTCGACATGAGCGAAGCCTACGACAAGAAATTCCTCGCCCTCGCACGCGAAATTGCCAAGGAGAAAGGCATCCGCGTGGTGGAAGGCGTGTATCTCGCCAACCAAGGCCCCACTTACGAAACGCCGACAGAATATAAGATGTACCACCGCCTCGGCGCAGATGCCGTGGGCATGAGCACTGTGCCCGAAGTCATCGTGGCACGCCACTGCGGCATGCGCGTCTTCGGCATCAGCATCATCACCGACCTCGGCGTAGAAGGCAAAATCGTGGAGGTGACGCACGAGGAGGTGCAGAAGGCCGCCAACTCCGTGCAGCCGCTCATGGCCGAAATCTTCCGCAGCATCATCGCACGCATATAATTTATTGCCATGCTTGCCATCATCTTCAACGCCCTTGCGGCAATCATCGGCAGTGCCATCGGAGCAATAGCCCGCAAAGGCATCAAGGAGAAATACATCAACGTGCTCAACACGGCGATGGGCTTGGCGGCCCTCGTGCTGGGTATCAACGTGGCCATGACCAATATGGCCAACAGCAAGTACCCCGTGCTCTTTATCTTCTGCCTCTCCCTCGGCGGACTGCTCGGCACCGTGCTCAAGCTCGACCAACGTATGGAAAGCGCCACGCGCCGCATGTCCACCTCCAACCTCGTGGAAGGCATCACCACCGGCGTGCTGCTCTGCTGCGTGGGCACGCTCTCTATGATGGGCCCCGTGCTGAGCGCGCTCTATGGGGATAACACTTATCTGATGACCGCCGCCACGCTCAATCTCGTCACGATGATCGTGCTTGCTTCGAGCTACGGCTTCGGCACCGCCGTGACGGGCATCGTCATCTTCGTGTGGCAGGCGAGCATCTACGGCATCGCGAAAGTTTCGCAAACGTTCATCTCCGAACAGCTTATTACAGAAGTGTCGGTGGTGGGCGGCGTGCTCATTGCCGCCTCAGGCCTGGGCGTGCTCAACATCAAGGACTGCAAGACCATCAACCTCCTGCCCGCCCTCGTGATGCCCATGCTGTTCTTCCTTATCAAAAACCTCTTAGGTATATAATAATTAAAACATACAAAACATGACAAAGGGAAAAGTTGATGCCCTGCTGGGCATTGTTTTCGGCGACGAAGGCAAAGGCAAGGTCGTGGATTTCTTCACGCCGCGCTACGACGTAGTCGCCCGCTTTGCCGGAGGCCCCAACGCCGGCCATACCATTATCTTCGACGGAAAGAAATTCGTGCTGCGCTCCATTCCGTCGGGCATCTTCGATGAAGGCAAAACGAACATCATAGGCAACGGCTGCGTCATCGCGCCCGACCTCTTCATGGCAGAAGCCCGCGAACTCGAAGCCGCCGGCTACGACATCGCCCCTCGCCTCCACATCAGCCGCCGCGCCCATCTCATTCTGCCTACCCACCGCGTGCTCGACCGCGCCTACGAGGCCGCCAAGGGCAAGAACAAGGTAGGCACCACGGGCAAGGGCATCGGCCCGGCTTACAGCGACAAAGCCGCCCGCGTGGGTCTGCGCGTAGGCGACATTGAAGAGAACTTTGAAGAGAAATACCGTGCGCTCAAAGCGCGTCACGAACAAATTCTCCGCGACCTGCATTATACGGATTACGACATCGCGGAAGAAGAAAAACTGTGGATGGAGGGCGTGGAATACATGCGCCGCTTCAAACTCTCTAACACCGAGGCAGAAATCAACCGCGCCCTCGCAGAAGGAAAGTCTGTGCTTGCCGAGGGAGCGCAAGGCTCATTGCTCGACATCGACCACGGCACCTATCCTTTCGTGTCCTCTTCCAGCACCACCGCCGGCGGCGTTTGCACCGGCCTGGGCGTAGCCCCCAATACAATTGACCGCGTATTCGGCATCTTCAAAGCATACAGCACGCGCGTAGGCTCTGGCCCATTCCCTGTGGAACTGTTTGACGAGACGGGCGAAACGCTCCGCCGCATCGGTCACGAGTACGGCGCGGTGACGGGCCGCAACCGCCGCTGCGGCTGGATTGACCTCGTGGCCCTGAAATATGCCATCATGATAAATGGCGTGACCGACCTCGTGATGATGAAGGGCGACGTGCTCGACGAGTTCGAAACCATTAAAGTCTGCACCGCATACAAGAAAGGCGACGAAGTGGTGACGGAAATGCCTTACGACACCGAGGGCTACGAAGCCGTGTACGAGGAACTCCCCGGCTGGCAGACACCGCTCACGGAAATACGCGACGAAAAAGATTTCCCGCCCGCCTTCTCCGACTACATCGCTTATCTTGAAAAGCAGCTCGCCGTCCGTATCTCTATCGTCAGCGTAGGACCGGACAGAGAAGCAACGATTATCAGATAATACCCTTTTACCGATACATTAAAGCGGCGCACAATGCTTTTGTCTGCATTGTGCGCCGCTATTCTGTTTATAAAAATATTGTAGTCCGCTGCCTGCAAAGAATATATTGGGAAAAACTACAGCTGCTCTGCCTGCAGGATTTTCTCTAATATATTGTCCATGTAACGCGCCCCCTCAGGCGTGGCGCAGCCACGGATATAAACGATGACGATGTTGTAGAAAAGAGATTTAAGCGGGCAGCCTCGGCCTATTTCTTCCATAGCGCGGTAATTGAGCGTACGGGCAATTTGGCGGTAAACGAGTGTGAAATTTACGTCGGCGCGGAAAAATCCCTGCGCCACGCCGCGTTGCAAAAACGCCACGGCGGCCGCCTCGTGCTCTCTGCTGCGCTTCTCGAAATAGGCCACGGCAGCGGGATACTTATGCAGTTCGATGAAAAAATCGGGATTGATGCCGCTGAACATACGCATGCTGTCGGCAAACTCGCCGAGTATGATTTCGAGCACGTTGTCGGTCTCTGCGAGACGTTCTTGCATACACCGCTCTTTGCGTTCGTCTTGAAGGCGCAGCCCGGAAAGGAGCAGCGCGGCCTTGTCTGCAAAGAGTTCATAGAGGGTGCGCTTCGACATTTTCAGGGCATCGGCGATGCTATCCATCGTAACGCTTTTGATGCCATGCGCCTGAAACATGCGCATCGCCTGCTCTATCACGCGCAGGCGCACCTCTTCTTTATGCGTGCCGCCGATGCTTGCGGGCTTTGCTGTTGTAGCGGTCTTTTTTTCCATAAAAAGCTTTCCCGTGGATTATCAGCTGCAAAGTTACAAAAATAAACTATCTTGGCAAAAATAGTTTTCTTGCGATGCAAGGTCTCACGAGTAGGGGCGTTTTGCAAAACGCCCGCCGAATGCGCCGCATGGAACAAAATCAATGGGGCAACCATTTCCCGGGCGTTTTGCAAAACGCCCCTACTCGTGAGACCTTGGATTATTATGAGAATAAAGCAATGAGAAATGAAATATATTGGCAAAAGCACATATGTTCTGCTTGAAACATTAAATTTATACTAATAAACGAGATTTTCTTAGTACTTTGCTTTGCAAGGTACTTATCTTTTGCATACTTTTGCGGCAGATAGTTGATACTGCCCCGCGGCCGGGGGCGAATTTATTACCGATACGCTCAAGGATTATGAATGTAGACAACGCTAAATCACAGATGCGCAAAGGGATGCTGGAATACTGCGTGCTGCTGTTGCTGCGCAAGGAGCCTTCTTATGCCAACGACATCATCAACCGCCTGAAAAGCGTGGAGATGATTGTGGTGGAAGGCACGCTCTACCCTTTGCTCACCCGACTGAAAAAGGACGGGATGCTCTCTTACGAATGGCGCGAAAGCACGCAAGGGCCGCCGCGCAAGTACTACGCGCTCACTGCGCAAGGCGAACTGGCTTTGGCCGAGCTCGACGGCGCATGGAACGAACTGGCACGCACCGTGGGGCTGCTCAAAGCGGAAAGCCCGGCGCGCCTCACGCTCGACGGATTTACGCCAAGCACAATATTATAATATTATATACAACCTCGCATCATGAAAAAGAATATCACAATCAATATGTTCGGGTCGCTCTACGCAATCGACGAGGACGCTTACGCGCTCTTGAAGAGCTATCTCGAAAACATGCGCCGCTATTTTTCTAAAAAGGAGGGCGGCGACGAAATCGCCGACGACGTGGAGCACCGCGTGGCGGAACTTATGGAAGAATTGAAGCAAAGCGGCAAGGAAGCCTGCGACATCGACGATGTGCAGAACATCATCCACCGCATTGGCGACCCCGAGCAAATGGACTCGGGCGAAACGGCAGATTCCACCGATGCCGCCGGCACAGATTCAGAGGGAACGGATTCGGAAACGGGCGCACCGTCAAGCACGGCCGACCGCGTGACCGACTGGCTGCGCCGCCGCCGGCTCTACCGCGATGAGGACGACAAGATGCTGGGCGGCGTGCTTTCGGGGCTTTGCCACTACTTCGGCGGCACCGACCCGCTGCCGTGGCGCATCGCCATGGTGCTGCTCTGCTTCCTCAGTTTCTCCACGGTAGCCATTATCTATCTCGTGCTGTGGCTCTTCGTGCCAGCGGCGCAGACGGCCGAGCAGAAATTGCAGATGCGCGGCAAAACGGTGAACGCGCAGAGCATCAACGACGAGATTATCCGAAACGCCACCGCCGCCAACCCCGCCGGTGCGCCGCAGCAAAAGGAAGCGCGCGGCCGCAGCCTCATCAACACGCTGCTGCACGCTATGGTTATCCTGCTTAAAGTGGGCGTGGCGTGCTTTGTGGGAATGATTATCGTCGGCATGTTGCTCGCTGCCTTCACGGTGCTTACCTTCGCCACCACGAGTTTCACCATTCTCACGAGTGTCAGCGATTGCGACCCCTTGCTTCCCGAAGCCCTGAATGCCATTCCCTATTCCACAGTCTCGCTTGTCGTCATAGCTTTCTGCCTGCTTGCCGCCGTGGGCATCTTGCTCTATCTGCTCGTCCGCTTCCTCACGGGCAACACGTCGGGTAAAAGCCTCTCGCTCGGGCGCATCGTGCTCCTCGTCCTCTCCTTAGTGCTCTCGCTCTGCGTTGCAGGTATCTTGGGCGGCATTTTAATCAAAAATATTGGCGAGGCCGACGTCAAGGTGCGGCGCGACAAGAATACGGAGAACGGCATCTATCTGGAAGCCTCCGAGCGCAACCGCCTCGCGGCGGACGGCGTTCACATCATGAAGTTGGAAAACTGCAACAACTGGGGCGGGGTGTACGAACAGCACGAATCGTTTTTCAACGATGAAGCGGTAGACTCCCACTGGGCCTTTGTGCGCAATTTGAACAACCAGCCTATGATTTTCGACCTGCAAAAGACGGTGACGCTGCCTGCCGGCAACTATCGTTTGGAAATCATCTCGCAAGCCAGTGCACCGGGCTGCTTCGGCTATACAGTGGACTCCGCCGGGGTTTATACGAACCTCGTGCCCCTGCCGGCGTATGTAAAGGACGTGACGAGCAACATCGGGAGAACGCCCTACGAACTTGCCTACACGATGGACTATTTCAAGCAGGCTTATTATACGAAAGAGGATTGGGATGATATAGCCGAGCGAGCCGAGCATTGGAGTTTTTCTGCCTCACAACCTTTCCGCCACGCAGGCGGCACGATTACGTTCGGCGTGACCTGCGACCAATCGAAAACGCAGCAGCCCAGCGGCAACTGTGCCTGGTGCAACGTGTGCGACATGCGCATCGTGGAAGACCGGGGACAGTTCTTCGTGCCTGGCGCACCGAACCAAGCGGCCGCGGTCGGCAATGCCCCGGTAATTGATACGGTGAGCGTCGCGCTGCCGACGCAGCCTGCCAAGACAGGCAAGAAGAATAAGAAGAAATAACCGCTATTTATGAAAATCTGCTTTATCCTCTTTGCCTGCCTCATGCTCCACGCCGCAAGCCTCACGGCACAGCGTAAATTCGTGGAGCGGTCTACGGACGTGCTGTGCCTGGCTCCCTCCGCCACGGGCCTTATCAAGGCGATTGTGGAAAAGGACAAGAAGGGAATCTTGCAACTTGGACTAAGTTCTGCCACCACGCTCGCCATCAACTACGGGCTGGAGGCCGTCATTAAGAAAGACCGCCCCGACGGCACAGGGCGGCACGCTTTTCCGAGCACGCATACGGCGGTGGCTTTCGACGGCGCATCGTTTCTGCTGCGACGTTACGGCTGGCAGTGGGGCGTGCCTGCTTACGCCGTGGCCGCTTACGTGGCGTGGGGGCGCACTTACGCCAAACGCCACGACTGGTGGGACGTGCTCGGCGGTGCTGCCATCGGCGCGGGCTCAGCGTTCATCTACACCCGCCCCTTCGTGAAAAAAGCAGACGTGAGCATCGCCCCGGCATCGTTCGGCGACGGCGGGGGCATCAGCATGGTTGTGAATTTCTAAGTTTTAAGAAACGATACAATAAACGGCGGCCCAGTGGCTCGCAGAGCCAAGAAGGACGAAGATGTGCCAAATGCCGTGGAAATAGCGGCGGTCATCGTGGGCGAAGAAATAAGTGCCGCTTGTATAGAACAAGCCTTCTGCCAAAATCCAAAGCAGGGAAGGCAAGGATAGTTTGCTCACCACGGGCTCCGCGATAAAGACAACCGACCAGCCCATGGCGAGATACAAAGAAAGTGAAAGCTTCGGGTAACGACCCAAGGCTTTCACTTTATATATTATGCCTGCAACGACCACCGCCCACAGCAATCCGAACACCGTCCAACCCAGTGCGCCGCCCACCACTCCGATGCAGATGGGCGTGTAAGAGGCGGCAATCATCACGAAGATGCCGCAGTGGTCGAAGATGCGCAGCACGCTTTTGGTCTTTCCGGGCAGCCACCAATGGTAAAGGGTGCTGCAAGCGTACATCAGCAACATGCCGGAGGTGAAAAACGTCACGCCGAAAGCATGCTGCCAGTTCTGCCGGTAGCCGTAGCGGATAATGATCCATGCCACCGAGAGCGTGAACACCACGCCCGCCAAGTGCGTCAGCGTGTTGAAGATTTCCTCGCGGCTGCGGCGCGATAGTTTTTTCAGTTCCATTGAAAATCGGGCAGCAAGGCCTTGCCTTTTAGCAGCCTATGCAGAAGAAGTAGAGCACGGCGGCGGGAATGGCGAGGAGGGCGGAGTCGAAGCGGTCGAGCATGCCGCCGTGTCCCGGCAGGATGTTGCCAGAGTCTTTGATGCCCAGTTGCCGTTTGAAGAGGCTCTCTACGAGGTCGCCCCACGTGCCGAACACGCAGACGGTAAGCGCGAGGCCTATCCAATAAACCAGTTCCATTTTCCCCGGGCAAAGGGCGTTGATGACGACGGCTGCCGCGATGCAGAGCAGTCCGCCGCCGATGCTGCCCACCCACGACTTTTTAGGCGATACGCGCTCAAAGAGTTTGGCGGGGAAATAGCGGCTCAGCAGGCTGCCGCAGCAGTAGGCACCCGTGTCGCTCGTCCAAAGGAAGATAAAGACGGAGAGCGGGAAAATCCACTCGAAGGCCGTCTGCCCTGCCGCCGCATCGTAGCGGAACGCCAGCACGTTGAGCATGGCGAAACCTAAGGCGATGTACACCTGCGCCGCGAAGGCGAACGCCCAGTTGCGCAGCGGGTCTTTGTGCTGCAAATAGAGTTCTTCGATGAGCAGGTACATCAGCGAGAGCAGATAGGGCACGAAGGCGCGGCTCGGGGTGAAGTCGCCGCAGAAGCCAGCGAAGGCGAAAAAGAGGTACGTGCCTGCCGCCGTGGTGATGAGGCGGTTCACGTTTGCGCCGGCGTGATTGTTCACGATGCCCGTAAACTCCCAGAGGGTGAGTGCCGTGATGAGGCCGAAGAGCGCGGTGAATGTGACGGGCGAGTAGACGGTGCCGCCTACGAGGGCTGCCACGAAGAGCACGCCCGTGAGGGTGCGTAATACGAGGTTATTCATGGTCGTTTTGTTTTGCTTTTTCTCGCTCGGCAATGAGCTGTTCCACTTCTTCATTGGTGAGCACGTCCTTTTCTTCGCCGTCGGCAGGCGCGTCGGCGGCCTGCGGCGCGGCTTGCTCGGTTTTTTCCTTTTCTTCCTCCTCCATGAGGATATCTGCGCGGCTCTTCCAGGGGCGTTTGCCGAAGATGCGCTCCACGTCCTCCGTGAAAATCACTTCGCGTTCGATGAGCAGCTGTGCCAGTTGCCCGTGCTTGTCGGCGTTGTCGGTAAGCATCTGCTTGGCACGTGCATACTGTTCGCCGATAAGGCGGCTCACTTCCGCGTCAATCTTCTCAGCGGTTTTTTCAGAATAAGGCTTAGTGAAATTGTATTCCTGATTATTGTAGTAGCAAAGGTTGGAAAGTTCGCTGCTCATGCCGAGGTAAGCCACCATGCCGTAGGCACGCTTCGTCACGCGCTCCAAGTCGTTGAGCGCGCCCGAGGAGATGTGTCCGGTGAATACTTCTTCGGCTGCGCGGCCGGCGAGCGTGGCGCAGATCTCGTCGAGCATCTGCTCTTTCGTGGTGATGTTGCGCTCTTCGGGCAGATACCATGCCGCGCCGAGGGCTTGTCCGCGCGGCACGATGGTCACCTTCACCAGCGGGTTGGCGTATTGCAGTAGCCACGACACGGAGGCGTGGCCTGCCTCGTGGATAGCGATGCTGCGCTTCTCGTCGGCGGTCATCACCTTCGAGGTCTTTTCGAGTCCGCCGATGATGCGGTCCACGGCGTCGAGGAAATCCTGCTTGCCCACGTGGCTGCGGTTGTGGCGGGCGGCGATGAGTGCCGCCTCGTTGCACACGTTGGCGATGTCTGCACCCGAGAAGCCCGGCGTTTGCCGCGCGAGCATATCCACGTCGAGGTCGTCGGCGAGCTTGAGCGGGGCGAGGTGCACCTTGAAAATTGCCACGCGTTCCGAGAGTTCGGGCAAGTCCACGTGGATTTGGCGGTCGAAGCGTCCGGCACGGAGCAAGGCCGGGTCGAGAATTTCCACGCGGTTGGTGGCTGCGAGGATAATCACGCCTGAGTTCGTTCCGAAGCCGTCCATCTCCGTAAGCAGCTGGTTGAGCGTGTTTTCGCGCTCGTCGTTGCCGCCGAGGGCGGGATTTTTGCCGCGGGCACGGCCTATGGCATCTATTTCATCAATAAATATAATACAGGGAGATTTTTCCTTGGCCTGGCTGAAAAGGTCGCGCACGCGGCTCGCGCCCACGCCGACGAACATTTCGACGAAGTCTGACCCCGACATGGAGAAGAAAGGCACGTCGGCCTCGCCGGCCACTGCCTTTGCCAAGAGGGTCTTACCCGTGCCCGGAGGGCCAACGAGCAGTGCGCCCTTGGGAATCTTGCCGCCCAGTTCGGTGTATTTCTTGGGATTTTTGAGGAAGTCCACAATCTCGCGCACCTCCTGCTTGGCGCCTTCTTGTCCCGCCACGTCCTTAAAGGTGACGTTGGTGCCCTGCCCGTTCTTGTCGAAGAGTTTGGCCTTGCTCTTGCCCACGCTGAACACGCCGCCGCCGGCACCGCCGCCCATGCGGCGCATCATGAAGAACCACAGGAACACGAGCAGTATGATGGGCAGGAAACTGCTCAGCAGGCGCAGGAAGAAGCTGTCGCTCTCGCGATACTTCACCTTGCCCTTGAAGTTCTCGGCGAGGTAGTCGTCGAGGCGGTCGATAGAGCCATATTTAGCCGAGACGGTGGGCTGCTTGCCCACGCGGTCGGTGCCTGCCTTGAACACTTCGCGTATGTGTTCGGGGCGTATCGTCATGCTCACCTCGCCGGCAGTCTTGTCGATGACGACTTCCGTGCCGTAGTTGTTGGCCACGTAGGTTTTGAACGAGGTGTAGTCCACCTCTTTGTTTGCTCCGCCGCTGCTGTCGTTGCCTTGGAAGAGCATGAAGGCGAGGGCGGCAATGACCGCGATGTAGAGCCAGCTGAGGCTGAACTTCGGCATGTTGTTTTTCTTGCCGCCGGGGATTTTATTGTTGTTTGTGTCCATTATTGTTTGTATTATAGTAAACGAGTTGACAAGTAAACGAGTAGACGAGACAGAAATGTCGTACTAATTATATATTAGAATAGTTACTTGTCTTGTTTCCTCGTATACTCGTTTTCTTGTTTACTAACTCATCAAGAGGGGAAAGGATGTTTTTAGTCCAAATCGGGAATGCTTTGCACAGGCGCGTCGTGCCAGAGGTGCTCGAGGTCGTAATGCTCGCGCGCATCAGGGAGGAACACGTGCACCATCACGGTGCCGTAGTCCAGGGCCACCCATTCGGCGTTGGCCTTGCCGCACACGGCGGCGGGTTTCTCGGCGGCGTGCTTGCGTGCGAACTCTTCCACGCTGTCGGCCACGGCTTCCACCTGCTGCGGCGAGCCGCCAGTGCAGATTACGAAGTATTTGCACGGCGCGGTGTCGATGCTGCTGAGGTCTGCCACGCTGATGGCGCGGCCTTTCTTTTCTTGTATGCCTTCGATGATTGCTTCTACCAGATTTTTTGTTTCTGCCATTTTGTCTTGTCTATATATATAATTATTGTGTATGTATTTTCAGAATTAGGTTTTATACTACGTGCCTGGAAGGCACTACAAAAGCAAAGCTTTTTGGTAACCGGGGACGAAGTCCTCGGTAGGGTATGGCAAGAACGATGTGCCTGGAAGGCACTACGCCATAGGACATGAGGCATAGCTACAGGCGTACTGCCTTCCAGGCAGAAGCCTTTCAATCGCTTCCTCCGAGGACTTCGTCCCCGGTTACTATCGCTTCGCTCTGTACTGCCTTCCAGGCAGTCGATGCTTTAACCAAAGAGCATTGTCTGTACCGTGAACAGCACTTCTCTGCTAAGGAAGTTGCAAAATGCGTGCCGCAAAGTTACGAGGTTTTATCCGATTGCAGCCGCCCGCGCTCGGAAAACTCCACGTTTTTTCAGTTTTTTAGGGAGATTTGCCCGTATCGCCGCCCAAACTATCCCCGAGATGCTTTTTCTTTCCTCGGAGATGTTTTTCACTTTCTGCCTGAAAGTTTTTACTATCCTATAAGACATTTTTTGTTACAAAGTTTGTAACACGTATTACAAAGTTTGTAACACATGTTAGAAAGTTTGTAACATATATTACAAAGTTTGTAACAAAAACTTTCTTGTAGGAAAGGAAAAAATATCAGCAAGCTCCTAACAATTATCTGCGCAGACAGGGAAAAACTTCTCGGGGATAATCGCTAAGCGCACGGCGGGAAATGGGAGCAGGCGCGGCGGGAACGCGGCGGCTGCCGCGACATTTGCGCCAAAATGGCAACTTTATGCGTGAAAAGCGTTCCTCACAATATTTTCCATATATCTAATTTTGCTATCACATTCTAACCGCAACTTTTCGCGCGGGCGCACGCTCGCGCCCTCTATCAAAATGAAGACAATCCGAAAGCTTATCATGACGGCCACGGCCATCGGCCTCGCGCTGCTGCTCTCGGGGTGCAGCGTCATAGACTACCACCCCTACGACACGCGCTTCGACGGCGCGACCGGCATCAATGCGCGCAACGTGGCTCGGATAGAGGCGAACTGTGCAGGGCGCAAGAGCCTGCGTTTCGTGCTGATTAGCGACACTCAGCGCTGGTACGACGAGACGCATGCCTGCGTGGATGCCATCAACGCGCGGGGCGACGTGGATTTCGTGGTACACTGCGGCGACCTCACGGACTTCGGCGCAACAAAAGAGTTTGAATGGATGCGCGACGAGTTGGAACGCCTTACTATGCCCTACGTATGCCTGCTCGGCAACCACGACTGCCTCGGCACGGGCGCGGACGTGTTTCGCAAGATGTATGGCCTGCCGGACTTCTCGTTCAACGCCGGCGACACGCACTTTCTCTGCCTCAACACCAACGCCTTCGAGTACGACTACTCGGTGGCGGTGCCCGATTTCAACTTTATCAAGACCGACCTCGCCGCGCTGCCCTCCACGGTGCGCCGCACCATCGTGGCGATGCACGCGCAGCCCACGTCGGAACAGTTTAACAATAACGTGTCGGACGTGTTCCAGGAAAAAATCAAACTGTTTCCGGGCCTCGCCTTCTGTATGTGCGGCCACGGCCACCACACGCAGGCCAACGACCTCTACGGCGACGGCGTGCTTTATTACGAATGCGGCAGCGCGAAATTCAGAGAATACGTAGTGTTTACCCTTAACGACGACGGAGGATACAGCTATGAAGTGGTGGAATATTAGTCTTTTTGCCCTATTCGCGGCGCTGCCCGCAATGGGTGCGGCCACGGAAATCCTCGCTGCCGACACGGTGCCGCCCGTCTCCGCGCTGCCCGCCGACAGCCTGCCGCCCGACACGGCTGCAACCGTCAAGACAAAACGCAAGCACTATGGGAGCGAATACTATGAGCGCACGCTCGAGAAGCGGCGTCAGCGATGGGCGAAACTGATCCCCAACCAGTTCACCTTTCAATACGCCGGCAGCATCGGCCTCGCGAGCGTGGGCTTCGGCTGGCACTACGGCAAGCGCGACTCCTGGGAGACCGACGTGCTTTTCGGCTTTGTGCCAAAATACAACTCGGAGTGCGCCAAGTTCACCGCCACGGTTAAGGAACGCTATGTGCCGTTTCAACTGCGCGTGAGTAGCCGCTGGGTAATCGAGCCTTTGCAGACGGGCATCTATTTCAACACGATATCGGGCGAGGACTTCTGGCGCAAGCAGCCCGACAAGTATCCGAAAAACTACTATGGCTTTTCCTCGCGCGTGCGCATCGGCATCTGGCTCGGCGGCCGCGTGCGCTACGATATCCCGAGCCGCCTGCGCCGCCGCGCCAAGGCAGTCACGGCCTTCTACGAACTGGGCACTACCGACCTTTACGTGCTCTCGTCGATCCCCAACAAGCGCGTGAAACCCGGCGACGTGCTCTCGCTGGCATTAGGCTTGAAGTTCGATATTTTCTGACGGCGTTTCGGAACGCGCTTACCCTCAACTCCCCGCCAATCGGCGGGGAGTTCTTACTGCCTTCAACCAGAATCCGATATTTACATAATGGCGGCACTCGGCAAAGCTCGAACGAGTTCGGCTTTGCGCTCGTTTGCACGACATTTTGCGCTTTCAAAAGAATTTTCTTACTTTGTAATTAACAAAACGGTTAAGGCCTATGCCGAACGAAATAAGCAAAGATAAACTTTCTTATAATGAGAAAGTTGAACTATTCAAGGAACTGATTTTCGGAAAGGCAGCAAATGATGATTTTGAACCGAAAAAGCGCGTTTCGCATAAGGAAAAGCCAGTTTCCCAGCATGCCCGAGTGGGCTCAGGCTCTCTCGCTGGCCAATCCCCTGCGCTATTTCGTAGAGGCCGCGCGCATGATTTTCCTCAAAGGCAGCCGTCTCTCAGACCTCCTGCCCCACTTCGCCGCCCTCCTTGCCGCCGGCTGCCTGCTCGGGCTTTGGGCTGTGGGGAGTTACAGGAAAAGATAAGGTTTTATATGACGCTTAACCGGCGCACACCAATCAGGAAAAACCGATTGATGTGCGCCGGATTGTTTTTTCCTATAAAAAAATGCCTAAAAATTTTGGCGTTTCAATTTTCTGCCTTACATTTGCAGTGTCATAGTACACTATTACACTAAAGCAAAGCCCGCGAAACTCCATACCGGTCACGCAGCGGAGCGGGACAAACCAAAAATTGAAAGCCATGTTATCATTCAGCAATGTATCATTCACCTACGGTCGCCGGGGCAAGGAAGTGCTCAGCGGCCTCAGCCTCGATTTCGAGGAAAACGGCATCTATGGAATTTTGGGCAAGAACGGCACCGGCAAGTCCACGATGCTCTATCTCGCCGCCGGTCTGCTGCGCCCCAAAGGCGGCAACGTGACGGTGGAGGGCGTGCCCACGCAAAGCCGCCGCCCGGAAACGCTGCGCGAGTTATTTCTCGTGCCCGAGGAGTTCGACCTTCCCGAAGTGTCGCTGCGCACCTACGTGCAACTTAATGCGCCCTTCTACCCCACTTTCCGCGAGGACATTCTCGCGCGCTGCCTGAAAAGTTTCGAACTTGGCGACGACCTCAACATCGGCCGCCTTTCTATGGGACAGAAAAAGAAGGTGTATATCAGTTTCGCCCTCGCCGCCGGCACGAAGTACCTCCTCATGGACGAGCCGACCAACGGACTGGACATTCCCTCGAAGAAGGTGTTTCGAGAGGTGATTGCCCGCGAAATGACAGAGGAGCGCGTGATGATTATCTCTACCCACCAAGTGCGCGACGTGGAGCAACTCATCGACCACGTGGTCATCGTGAACGATGGCACGGTGATGCTCAACGCCTCGACGGCCGAAATAGAAAGCCGGTTGCGCTTCGAGCAGCGTGCCGTAGGCTCCGACCTCTCCGACGCGCTTTTCGTGCAGCAGACCATGCGCGGCATCGAACTTATCTGCCCAAACAGCGGCAACGACGAAACGCCCATCGACCTCGAACTCCTGTTCAACGCCTTGCAGACCGTGCCGGCGGAAAAACTGATGGGACGAAATGGCAACAATAAATAATCACCCTCAAAACATATCCGAATTATGAAAAACTTTGATTGCAAAAGATATTGGCTCGTACTCAAGCAAAACGTCATTCAGAGCCGCAAGCGTTTCCTTACCTCCTACGCCGGCGTATTTCTCGGCTTGTTCCTCACCTTTATGTGCATAAGCATCGGCACGCGCTTCAACCCGTTGCAAGATTATACGCAAAACGGCGTGGCCCTAACCTTCTGCGTGTTCATGCTGGGCTGCCTGGTTTTCGGTAGCGCAGTCTTGGGCCACCTCGACTCCAAGACCGCCCGTATCACCGCCCTGATGCTGCCCGCCACCAACTTGGAGAAATTCCTCGTGCGCCTCACGCTCTGCCTGCCCGTCTACTGGGTGCTCTACGTCCCCGTGTTCCTCGCGGCCGACGCTGCGCAAATGCTCACAACCGAAGTGATTGGCGGCAATGGGCAGTGGATCGCGCCCGTTTTGTGGCAGGAACTGACCGGCATCGGCGACTTCCTCAACAGCAGCGCCATACAAATCGGCGATAAGGCCTTTTACGTGCTGTGGTCCATCATCGCCACCTGTACGCTCACCTATGCCGTCTACATTTTCGGCAGCGCTGTGTTCCGCAAGCGGGCGTTCATTCTCACGAGCGTAGTGCTCTTCACCGCTAACATACTGAGCGGATACATGATGCTCAGCGTCGGCACGCGCGAATTCCAATTAAAGATGGGCGAAGACTTTGCAGGTATCCTCTTCATCGTTCTGATGTTTGCCGGCGCGGCAGGCCTCGTATTTGCCTCCTACAAACTCTTCTGCCGCATGCAAGTTGTTGTACCTAAACTTTTTGGAAAATGATATTTTCAGACAACATACCGATATTTGTACAGATAGCCGAGCGGCTTTCCGACGAGATACTGGCCGGCAACTACGCAGAAGGCGAGCGCGTGCCAAGCGTAAGGGAATATTCCGTGCTGCTCGAGGTAAACGTGAACACTACGGTGAAAGCCTACGACCTGCTCTCCTCGCGCGGCGTGCTGCTGATGAAGCGCGGCATGGGCTATTTTGTGAGCGAAGGGGCGGCGCAGCACATCCTCGAAGAACGCCGCGGCGAACTTTTGCAGAAAAAAATTCCGGAACTCGTGAAGCAAATGCAGCTTTTGCGCGTCAAAGTAGCAGACGTAGCGGAAGCAATGCGCCAATGCGGGGCGGAATAGCAACAAAATTCAAGCCTCAACCTTTTATAAGTTGGTTCAAATGAGACAAAAACAGTCAAAACCGCTTGCCCTGTGTGGGCCTAACGGCTCGCCTTAGCCGATTAAGCCCCAGCCTAAAAGTCTGCCGACTTTTGTCTGTTACTTAATCTGCT
>SAMEA3663013__coassemble_628_pt1 | contig 21767 bp, 15 predicted proteins | sample SAMEA3663013__metabat2_low_PE_021 | metagenome-assembled genome bin SAMEA3663013 (sample SAMEA3663013) | pig gut metagenome | biome: pig gut; feature: pig-associated habitat; material: faeces | place: France | collected 2012
GCAGCAATTGGGCTTACAGCCCGCCACAATTGTGCAGCCAACGCAGTGAAATCATTTGCTTATATGAACGATTTCGTTAAGCCAAAAGACCAAAGAGAATTTATTCGCTTTGGCTTGGTGAGAAATCGCACTTTTAAGAACGTTTGTGCAAGGCGAGCGCAGAGGCCAAGTTTACTTGGACTATGCCGAGCCGCAGCCAAAGGTGCATGTATATGAAGGATTAACTGCATCTCATAAATCCCGTTTGCTTTTTGTTTATAGGTATTCGTTTCAGATGTCCCATGTCGGCAAGTTCGTTTAAGTCAGTGCGGGCAGTTCTTTCCGTCACCCCGAATCTGTTGGACACTTCCTGACAGGTCAGTACCAGTGAGGGGCTGTCGCTCAAAAGTTTCAAGATTTGCATTTGCCGTTCGTTGATACCTTCAATGTCTGCATACTGCAAAATAGTCCCGCGCTCTTTCTGCTTTTCCGAGAGATAGACTTTGAGGTCATCGTATGCCTTTTTCATCACAGTCAGATTATGGAGAATGAAATAAGTCATGTCCATTCCGTCGCTTTCTGTATAAAGAAAGGCCCGTTCATAACGCCTTTTGTTATTGTAAATCACGCGAGAAATGCTGAGATATTCCATCAGCCAATATCCTTTTTTTAGCAGATACCAATAAAAGACGGAACGCGCCGTTCTCCCGTTGCCGTCCACAAACGGGTGAATCCATGCCAGCATAAAGTGCAGGATTATTCCCTTTACAATCGGATGAATGAACGATGCTTCCGAGTTGTCGTTATTATTGGCAAAGTCAAACAGGTCGCACAGCAGGCTTTCCACTTCGTTATGGCTTGGCGGCGTATGGGCCACGCTTCCCGTAATGGCATCTACCACATATATATCGTCTGTTTGGCGCAACCTTCCCTCATCGCCGGCATTGTCCAGCGTGTAAGCCGTTATGGAGGCATGCATATTCAGCAGCATGTCAAGATTAATGTCCTTTTTGCTTTCTTCTGCCAAGCGCCGGATTGTCTGATAGTTGTTTACAATCATTTGCTGGCTTTTGTTTTGCGGGCGAAGCGCTTTCCGAAGCATGTCCTTTGCCACCTTTCGTGTAGTGGACGCCCCTTCTATTTGGCTCGACGCAATGGCTTCCTCCATAAGACTGTTAATGAGATAGCCCTGACGGTCTTTCTCTTTAATAATATGGCTCGCTTCCGCACCCGCCCCCATGTTCACGTCAAAATCATGGAGCATATTCTGCATGGCCGGGGTGATGGAAAAGTAGAATTTATAATTGCCAAACTCCACCGTTTTCAGTTGCATCTGCCTTTTGGTTTTGACGGCCGCCCAAAACAATTCGGGCTTGATGTCTTTTGGAACAAGATATTTCACCTTATCCCAATACAGATATTCACATTCCACTTTTTCCAGCAATTTCTGCAACTTGGTATCTGTGACGATGCTTAATACCTCTTCAAAATGATTTGTTGCATTTACGTTTGGAGCGGTTTCTATCATGACGATGTTTATTTTAGGAAAGTAGGGGCGTTTTGCAAAATTACTGCATTTATCTTATAAATGCGGAAATTTTCCGAATATTTCCGCATTTGCACCTATTTGTTGGTTGAATTAATTCCACGAGTTATTTTTTTGCCCACGAAGATTTTTTGTTGCCCACGAATCTCACGAATTTACACGAATTCATTGCTTTATATTATAATGGCGACCTGTTCGGTCGCACGAATTTTCACTAATTCAATCAGTTCTGTCATTGAATTCGTGTGATTCGTGCGACCGTACAGGTCGCCATTAATAAATAGGACAGGAAAATTCGTGTAGATTCGTGTGATTCGTGGGCAAAATATAATCCGTGGATAAAAAATAATGAGACTTTAATCGCACACACATTGGCAGAAAACTCGCTTTATTTGATAAAAAACTAAGAAAAACAGACTCTTTAACGTTTTTTACCCCCCCCTGTTTTGCAAACCCGTTGCAATATAATAACTTTGCTGCGCAGATAATAATTAAAACTTTTGTTTTATACGCAGAAACGTGAAAGGACTTACAGTCCCTTTCACTCTTTTGCTGTCTTATAATCATTGCTAAATCATAAAAATTTAATCAATAATCATTTCAATTATTATGAGAAACAGGTTTACCCTTTTCCTTATGCTGATGCTGCTGATGGGCACCGGCATGAATGCGCAAACCGTCGTGGCGAAGATGAAAGCCTTAGCAGATGTCGCGGGCAACAGCGACACGAAGGCGACCGTCTCTACTGTATGGCAGTCGGACGACGCAGAAGGCGCAGTTTATGAATTTTCAAACGGCAAGTATTTGGGCGCAATCTCAAATGCAGATGTTGTCAATGCTTTGGAAGGCGACAAGTATGTCACCATTGCCATGTGGGTCTACGGACGCACCACGAGCAACCAGTGCGTATTTGGTTATGGCAACGTGAACGATGGTGTGAAGTTCCAGCAAAACGGCAAGTCTATCAGTGCTACAAAAAAGAAAATAACCGATATAGGCGGGTGGAGCAGAGATGAACTTTTAGACGACGAATGGAACCTCATCGCCTTTGCTGTGGCCGGAAAGGCAAATACAACTGTCACCACGGGCAAATATTATATCAACGACATCAATGCCAATCAAAATGGTCTGAAACTTAGCGGCATGGCAGAGACAGCTAATGAAAACAAGTTGCTTGCTATCGGTTCGGGCGACCAAAACACCGCCCGCGAAACCTATAACGGCATGATTGCCAATCTGACGGTTATCACGTCCGACGATCTGCTTACGAACGACAAAATTAAAGAATTGGTCGGCACCGTATCTCGCATTGACGGCAAGCGCCGCGTGACCATCAACTATACTTGCGCCAACGGCACGTTTAGCAAAAAGACCTACTTCGCCCCCAACGAAGAAAACACCGTGCCCACGCCCGACTTCTACACGAATGTACGTCCGGCTACCATCAACGACGACAATTCCTCCACGAGCTACAACGTGACTTGCGACGAAAACTTCCCGTTCACGGCAGGCACGTTCTGCAAGCTCAAGCTCCGCGAAAAGGACACAGGTAATACCAACAGATACGTCGTCTGGGACGGCACAAGCGCAAACATCAACACGCGCAAGAGTGAACAGGAAGCAACGAATGCCGGCATGGGCAGCTATTGGCGCTTTGAGCGCGTGCCCAACACCGAGAACCAAGTGCGCCTCTTCACCAACTGCAAGGGCAAGAGCCAGGCAGTGACCTTTACCAATATGGCAACAGATGGGCAGGCTGCCACCCTTACGGACAACGGCACTATTTTTATGGTGAAGACCGGCAATAGCGAATACACCGACCCCAAGGGCTTCCGCCTTTCCAGCCTAACAAACGATGACTACAACGTCAACGACGTAGAGAGTACATTGGGTGTCTGGGCAAACGGACTAAGTAAGACCGACGGCGGCTCTACCTTCACCGTGTACGCTATAGATAACCAGCCTACGGAAGTCACCTCTGCCACCTGCACGGACGAGAACGGCATCACTGCTACATACAACATTGCCTCCAAGGGCTATTACTGGAACGGCACGGCTTCCGACGCCGTCAGCGCCCCCGTGCTGCCCGGCTATATGGCAGCAACCACGGCAAGCATCACCGCCCAAGGAGCACTCTCGTTCAACTATACCAACAACTATCCCTTTGTCGTTTCAACCGACAATGCCAAATACTTCCAGTCGCTGAAAGTGCGCAATGATGCCAGCCATTATCTTACGGCAACCTACAACAGCGGCAGCTTTGCAGCTGGCACGACAAAGTGCCGCGACACCAATATAAGCACAGATGAGGCTGTGAAGCAGAAAGTGATGAAGAGCGGCTGGGCGTTCGTGAAAGAGCCAAACACTATCAACAAGTTCCGCATCTACAATGAAGCAACGGGCAACCTGCAGCTCTATCTCCCGAATGATCGCAACAAAACTGCCGCCACAATGGCAGCAACGGGCACGGCATTCGTCGTAGAGCTCCAGCCCACAGAGTTTACCACCTTCACCGGCGGCTTCACCATTCGTATCAATGAGAACGACTCCCACGCCTTAGGCGACCACGGCAGCGGCGCATTGGCTTATTGGTGCGAACGCGGAAGTTCCGAATTGAACGACGATGGTTCTATCTTCCGAGTGGCTGATGCCGACGTTTGGGTAGAGCAGGTTTATACTGACTTCGTGACCAATAGCGATGCCTGGGTAGCCAGCCTCGTGAACCAGCAGGCAGCCAGCCTCCCCGCCTACACCACTGCCAAGACGGCAGCCGCAACGGTGATTTCGAACAACAATTCCACCAACGCCCAAAAGATGCAGGCCTACCGCAAGGTTGCCCAGTCGCTCTATACGGCAAAGACCAACCTTTTGGCAGAAGCCGATGCCGCGCAAATTTACAAACTGCGCTCGCTGACCAATAGCGGCAATCTTTACCTCTATGTCAAGGACAACGGCCTTAAAGGCGTTGTCATCAAGGATAATCCAGGCGCCCCCTATCTGCGAGATCAGATGTTCAAGTTCGTGAAAGGTACAGCCGATGGGCAGTACAAGATACAATGCGTGGCAGGCAATGGATTTATGCAAAACTCAGAGGAGGATAACAACTATTGGGACATCAAGTGTGCCGACGGCGAAGGCTCTGAATACACTGTGAGCAACATAGGCAATAATGCCTACACCATTTCTAAATCAAGCGGAAACTATTTCTCGCCTGATAATACACTCAAAGAAGATGGTACCTACATTGTCTACTCCAACTGGAGCACTGCTAACGCTTGGGCTTTTGAACCCGTAAGTGCCACAGATGCCGCCAAGGGAGAAAATGAAAACTATAAAGCCCTCTCTGAACTTTACCAAACATATCTGCCCTATAAGAATCTCTATGTAGCTGAAAAGGCTGGCCTGCCCGGATATCCGAAGAGCTATACAGGCACAGCTCCGGCACTTTTGATGGATGATCAACTTCAGTCTGCCGAAGCCCTTCTGAACGATCCGACAAGCCTCACGGCCCACGATGTAGAAACGTGCAGGAATATGTTCCCCCATGTTCGTGATAACCTGCTGGCCGATCTCGTGAATTACCCCGAAGACCGCTATTTCTCTATTAAGAATGCCAATGACCGAGGCTATCTCGTTTACGCTGCCGATGCTCCAAAAGGTACAGAAACGGGCAGCGGGGAAGAATGGAACTATGTGTGGTCGACAGGCAAATCCTACAACGTCACCAACGCAGAAGGAACAACATCAGTCAGTGTGACCTTCGATGCCTCCAACGCCGCCCACCTCTGGTGCTTCCTCAACCACACAAAGGTTGACGGCACCGCGGAACACTATCTCTACAACGTTGGGCTTAAGAAATACGCACGTCCTACAAAGGTCGTTGGCACATACGGCGGCTACACTTGGGTGCTGACCGATGAGCCCGCGCCTATTACATTAAAAATATACGATTACCGCAATCGCAAGATGGCTATCACCGCCAAAAGCGCAGAAGTAGCATCTGATACCGAGGTATACGCATCTGTCAGCACCGGTTTCACAGGTCCTGTAATCAGCTACTACGCACAAAACGACGGCGGCGTGCCCTTCACCTTCGACTGGGGCACGGTTGAATTCGCCGACACCACCGCCGTGGCAGCCCTCGTGCGCACCCCCATCACGCTGCGCCCCGTGGCAAAGGCCACGAATCCTCTCATCACAGGACTTGACGACAACCAGAGCATCTGCACCTACAGCTCTACAAAGGCATTCCGCGTGCCCGCAGGTGTTACGGCCTATTATGCCACGAGAAGAGATGACAACAACATCGTAAGACTCAAAACCGTGCCCGACGGCATCGTGCCTGCCAACAAGGGCGTGCTCCTTGTGGGTGCCGTAAACAAGACGGAAGCCATGCTCGATGTGGACTACCGTACCGAAGTCACTGCCGAAAGAAACATCTTCAGCAACACCGCGAGCGGCGAAACTCCCATGGGCGCTAACTGCTACGTCTTGGCCAACTCCACCGAGGGCATCGGCTTCTACCACGCCACACAAGGCACGACTCTCTCGCAGGGCAAGGCCTATCTCGACTTCTCGGGCAGTTCTGTCCGCGCCTTCACGCTCAGCTTCGGCGATGACGATGTGACCACCGGCATCTCCAACATCAAGGCCGACGGCAACGCAGAAAACGTCCCCGTCTACGACCTCAGCGGCCGCCGCATCGCCGAGCCTTCCGGCCGAGGCATCTATATCAAGAACGGCAAAAAGTATTTTGTAAAATAACCCTCAAACAGAACGAATCATGAAAAAGAAATATCAATCCCCCTCGTTGAGCGTCTACTCCCTCCACACAGAAGGACTGCTCGCCGCATCGCCCGGCGTCGGCACGGGCTCGGGCAGCGTAGGTGCCGAAAGTGGCTTCACCAACAAGAAACAACAAACCGACATGTGGGGCAACGACCCCAACAAGGGCATTTGGCAATAAGCCTTTCGCGCCATGACAGCCCGTGGCACAAAGCGGGGCGTTTTGGCAGAACGGCACAAAAAGCATATCTTTGCATCAGCAGAAAGAGGAAAAGCGCGCGCTTTTCCTCTTTCTGCGTTTTAGGGGCAAACTATCCTATATGAGCACCAAAAATTATCATATATGACCGTAAAAACTATCAGCAAGAGCGTAAAAATTTGCTCCTTGATAGTTTTTACGAGGTGCTTTAAAGCAAACATCTTCTGATTTTTCGCAGATTTTTTTACGGAGCAAATTTTCCCTTCCTTAATTATCCCTAAATCTTCGCGCCAAGTTGCCTTAACGATTGCAAACGCGAAATCCACTCTCTGCGCAGAGAGCTGAGCGGCATTAACAGGTTTTGTCATTGCTCATACTATTCGGAACAGGCACAGACGGCGGTTTGTGCGCACTGACAAGCGCCAAGAGGAAAATTAGTTGTAATTTTGCTCCGTCTTCCCCTATGACATCCTATTATATATGCCACAAAAGCAAGCCTGCAACTGCGCCAACGCCATCTGCGTGAAAGGCGCGCGCGCCAACAACCTGAAAAATATCGATGTAAACATTCCGCGCGACAAGTTCGTGGTCATCACGGGCCTGTCGGGTTCGGGAAAGTCGTCGCTCGCCTTCGACACGCTCTATGCCGAAGGGCAAAGGCGATATGTGGAAAGCCTCTCGGCCTACGCGCGGCAGTTTCTCGGAAGAATGCACAAGCCGGAATGCGACTTCATCAAGGGGCTGCCACCCGCTATCGCCATTGAACAGAAAACGGCGAGCCGCAACCCGCGCTCCACGGTGGGCACGTCGACGGAAATCTACGACTACCTGCGCCTGCTCTTCGCCCGCATAGGGCACACCTTCTCGCCCATAAGCGGGCAGGAGGTGCGGCGGCACACGCCGCAGGACGTGGTGGAAGCCGCCATGAACCTCTCGCGCGGCACGCGCTTCACGCTGCTCGCTCCCTTCAACCTCGCCGAGGGACGCACCCTGCGCGAACAGCTGAACCTCTACATGGGGCAGGGTCTTTCGCGCGTGGATATAGACGGAGAGGCGGTGCGCATGGAGGACGTGCCCGACGATGCCGACCCCACGCGCCTGTTGCTGCTCATTGACCGCCTCGTGGCCGACGACACGCGCGACCTCCGCGCACGCCTCGCCGACTCGGTGGAGACCGCACTCTACGAGGGGGGCGGCACCTGCCTGCTACGCATCTATCCCTCAAAGCTGCTGCAAACGTTTTCCACGCGCTTCGAGGCCGACGGCATGGCATTTGAAGAACCCAACGACCAGATGTTTTCATTCAACTCGCCCGCAGGGGCATGCCCCGAGTGCGAGGGCTTCGGACAGGTGATCGGCATCGACGAGCAGCTCGTGGTGCCCGACCCTTCGCTCAGCGTGTACGACGATGCCGTGGTGTGCTGGCGCGGAGAGAAGATGAGCGAATGGAAAAAGGAGTTTATCCGCCGCAACGCCGAGCGCGGTTTCCCCATCTTCGAGCCTTATCGCAAACTCACGAGCCGGCAGAAAGAATGGCTGTGGCACGGCGATGAGCGGGAGCGGGCCATGCCCGAGGAGGAACAGGTGAGCATCGACGCCTTTTTCAGAATGTTGCGGCAGAACCAATATAAGATACAGTATCGCGTGATGCTGGCACGCTACCGCGGCAAGACGCCCTGCCCGGTGTGCAGAGGCTCGCGCCTCAAGCCAGAGACGGAATACGTGCACGTGGGCGGCAAGAGCATAGGCCAGCTCACGCTGATGCCCGCCGCCGCCCTGCTCGACTTTTTCAACCATCTCGAATTGCCCGAGCACGAGCGCCGGGTGGCGGAGCGGTTGCTCACGGAAATCACAAGCAGGCTGCGCTTCCTGTGCGACGTGGGACTGGGCTACCTCACGCTCGACCGCCGCTCCAACTCCCTCTCAGGCGGCGAGAGCCAGCGCATCAACCTGGCCACGTCGCTGGGCTCATCGCTCGTGGGGTCAATCTATATCCTCGACGAACCGAGCATCGGGCTGCACCCGCGCGACACGGCGCGGCTGATCGGTGTGCTGAAGCAGCTGCGCGACCTTGGCAACACGGTGGTCGTGGTGGAGCACGACGAGGAAATAATTCGTGCTGCGGACTATATTATCGACATCGGCCCGGAAGCGGGTAGCGGCGGCGGAAGAGCGGTGTGGCAAGGCACGCCCGAAGAGGCGGCTCACGCCGATGCACCCCAGTCGCACACTGCCGCCTGGCTGCAAGGGCGTGACCGCATAGAGGTGCCGGCAGGGCGCAGGGCATGGAACAGAAGCATCACGGTGGAGGGCGCATGCGCCAACAACCTGAAAGGTATCGACGTGCAGTTTCCGCTCAACGCAATGACGGCGGTAACGGGCGTGAGCGGTTCGGGAAAATCGACCCTCGTGCGCGACATCTTCTACCGCGCCATGAAGCGCGCGCTCGACGAGGCGTGCGACCGCCCCGCTCCCTTCAGCCGCCTCTCGGGCGATGTGGAGGCCGTGGGGGCGGTGGAGTTTGTAGACCAAAACCCCATCGGCAAGTCGTCGCGCTCCAACCCTGTGACTTATATCAAGGCCTACGACGAGATACGCAAACTCATGGCAGCGCAGCCCCTCGCCCGGCAGATGGACCTGACGGCGGCGCACTTCTCGTTCAACACCGACGGCGGACGCTGCGAGGCGTGCAAGGGCGAAGGGCAGGTGAAGGTGGAGATGCAGTTTATGGCCGACCTCGTGCTGGAATGTGAGGAATGCGGCGGCAAGCGTTTCAAGAAGGACATTCTCGAAGTGAAATTCGAAGGCAAGAATATCCACGACATCCTCGAAATGACCGTGAGCGACGCCATAGCCTTCTTCACCACCCACGGCCAGGTGAAAATTGCCGCACGCCTGCAAACGCTCGATGCAGTGGGGCTGGGCTACATCAAATTAGGGCAGCCCGGCTCGACGCTCTCGGGCGGCGAAAGCCAGCGCGTGAAACTGGCTTACCACCTGGGGCAGGAGCGCAGCGTGCCCACGCTCTTCATCTTCGACGAACCCACCACCGGCCTGCACTTCCACGACATCGGGCGGCTGCTCAAGGCTTTCAACGCGCTCATCGAGCGCGGCCATACCATCGTGGTCATAGAGCATCATCCCGACGTGATAAAATGCGCCGACTATGTCATTGACCTCGGACCCGAAGGCGGACGCGAAGGCGGCAACATCGTGGCATGCGGCACGCCCGAAGAGGTGGCTGCGAGCGGCAAAGGATATACTTCGAAATTCCTCCGCTCCTCTCTCGCAGCAGAGTGAGTAGGAAAAACCAAATGAGCAGAGTTCAAGCGATTTTGAACTCTGCTCATTTGATTTAACGAGAATGTTTGGTTAATTCTGAATCACAACGGCGTCCTGCGCCGGGGTGTAGGCAATGGAGTAGGTTTCGAGGTTGTTGCCCCGGTCGCCCTCGATGATGATGCCTTTGTTAGAGAGGTCGTAAAGGCGGTTGCATTGCGGGCAGCGGGCATAGGGCAGCGTAAGGTCGAGCGTGAGGCGCTTGGTGAGCGCGGAGGCGTTGTAGCACGTGGGACAGGCGAGGTCGTAGGCCACAATGCGCGTTTGCCCGTTCATGTCTACCCCGGGCGGCATGCCGACAATGAAGCCGGCTATGAACTGCGGCTGGCCGTAGGCATCGAGCGCGGTGCGCGGATAGGAGGTGCTCTTGCCGTCGGGCGCGGTGAATATATAATATTGCGCCGAGAACGTGATGGTGCAGAACATGCCGGGGCTGGTGAGGGCTGCCAGCAGCTGCGGCACGCCGGTGACGGGCGAGAAGCGCATGAAGGCGCGATAGCTGGAGCGTTCGCTCTCGGCCTTGTCGCACGAGGCGCACAGCAACAGGGCGACCAGCAACGGGGAGAGGAAAAGCAGTTTTTTCAGCATTTTATTATTGATCAGGCGGGCAATACGAGGCGGGCGTTTTTGCAAAAACGAGCCGCGCCGAAAATGTCAAAGAAAAAGTCGCACTTTTAAGAACTTGCGCGGGCGTTCTGCAGAACGCCCCTACTGGGCGGCGGCGAGAATGTCGGCAAGTCCGTTGGCGGCCTGTTGCAGCGGCTTTGACACCATGCCTTTCATAAAGAAATTCACCTCTGCGCCAATCGTGACGCGCAGCTTTGCCTCACTCTCGCCATGCGGCAGGAGCTGTATCCACACATTGACGGGAATGGGCGTACCCTCGCCGGCAAACTTGATGCACTTGGGTTCGTCGCGCTCGATGATGCGCAGCGTGATTTTCCCAAGTGGCGAGCCGATGGAGAGCGTGTCGCGGTCGAAGGTCATGGTTTGCAACTGCTCTTTTGCCTGCGCTATCTGCTCGGACGTGAGTTGTGCCGCCATTTTCTCCTGCACGGCGGGGTCTTCGAGTTTCTCGCGCAAAGTTTCAAGGTTACGCAGGTCGGAATAGCGCGCATAAAGCGCATCAACGGGTTGGCTTACGTATTTAACGTCGCTTTCAAATTTTGTCATGGGTTAATTGCGTTTTGTTTTCAATGAAATATATCCGTAGCGGGTCACTACGAGGAAGCAAATAAGCGGCAGAGCAAACGACACGTTTACTGCCGGGTGGTTGAGGATTGTGCCGAGGTCAATCACAGCGCCTTGCAGCGGCGGCATGAGTGCGCCGCCCACGATGGCCATTACCAAAAAGGCTGCACCGAGGGCCGTGTCTTGGGCATCAACATCTTCGAGGGCTATACCGTAGATGGTGGGGAACATGAGCGACATGAATGCGCTGATGGCTACGAGACAATACAGACCGGCAATGCCGTCGATCAATATGGTGCCGAGCGTACACAGCGATGCGCCGATGCCGAATATCATGAGCAGGCGGCGCGGATTGACGCGGCGCATCAATCCCGTGGCCACGAAGCGGCCGCAGAGGGCGAGGCTCATGGCGAAGATGTTGTAGTTTTGCGCCGTGGCCTTGTTGATGCCGAGGCGGTCGGCATATTGGATAATAAACGTCCACACCATGATTTGTGCCGCCACATAAAACATCTGCGCCAGCACGCCCTCGCAGTAGTGGCGGTTGTGCCAGAGGCGGCGCAGCGAATGAGAGGCGGGTGCAGACGCTCCTTGCTCACCCGTGCCGGCGATGGCGGGCATCTTCTTGAGCGCAACGATGAGGAAGACTATCAGCACCACGATGCCGAGTGCCACGTAAGGGTCGCGGATTACGGCGAGGTCGTGGAGGCGAATGCCGGCCTTTTCGCTTTCGGAGAGCGTGCCGAAGATAATTTCCCCTGCTTCGTTGCGGCGGTCAGACCACAGCGCGGGCAGCACGATGAGCGAGGCGACGGCCATGCCCGAAAGTGAGCCTACAGGATTGAAAGCCTGGGCAAGATTGAGGCGGCGCGTGGAGGTTTCTTTGCTGCCGAGCGAAAGGATAAAGGGGTTGGCGGTCGTTTCGAGGAAAGCAAGGCCGAAGGTGAGGATATAGAGCGAGAAGCAGAAGAACGTGAAGTTCTGATACTCGGCAGCAGGAATGAAGAGAAACGCCCCCGTGGCGTAAAGTCCGAGCCCCAGCAGTATGCCGCTCTTGTAGTTGTAACGCCTGATGAAGAGTGCGGCGGGTATGGCCATGGTGGCGTAGCCGCCGTAGAAGGCAAACTGTATCATCGAGGCCTTTGCGACCGAGAGTTCCATAACTGTCTGGAACGCCGCCACCATCGGGTTGGTGATGTCGTTGGCAAAGCCCCAAAGGGCAAAGAGCATGGTGACAATGACGAATGTGGCGAGGTACTTTTTCTCGACAAGTTTCTGTTTCATGGGCGATATGTTTTTTTAGTAGACAAGTTTATAAGCTGTTGAAAAACCAACGTTTGTGCACGAGTAATTTCTTTTTACCCACGAATTTCACGAATATACACGAATAATAAAGCGTATAGATAATGGCGACCTTGTAGGTCGCACGAATTTTCACTAATTCAATATTTTCGGCTGCGCTCGGCATAGCCCAAACAAGTTCGGCTCTGCGCTCGCTTGCGCGAAAATTTGCTTTGAGATTTTCGGCTGCGCTCGGCAAAGCTCGAACAAGTTCGGCTCTGCGCTCGCTTGCGCGAAAATTCGTGAGATTAGTGCGACCGACCAGGTCGCTATTCTACCCGTTGAAAGGAATTAGTGTAAATTCGTGAAATTCGTGGACTAAAAAATATCCGTGGGCCATAAAAACGAACGTTTGTGCACTTTGCAGGCGGAATAATTCATTGAAAGAAAATAATAGGCGGATATACCCATCTACTTGTTTATACCGTTATTCATATAAATAAAACATGCGTTCCATCAGTTGCCATTTCTCAGCCGACGAAAGGCCCTGCTTCACGAGTTGAAACTCTGCCATATAGTCTTCCCACTCGGCTTGGCGCGGCAGTGTGGCGAGGCGTGCCATTGCCGTGTCCCAATCGAAGTCGAGCGGCGTTTCCACAATCATAAAGAGGCGCGTGCCGAGGATGTAGAGCTCCATTTCGAGGATTCCCACCTGGCGTATGCCGTCGAGGATTTCGCGCCAAGCGTGCTCGCGGCTGTGGCGACGGCGATACTCTTTGATGAGTTCGGGATTGTCGCGCAGTTCGAGCGTTTGGCAATAGCGTTTCACGGGCTGGCGATATTCTTTGACGCGATAGCCCGTCTGAGGTGTTTCGTGCATGATTTATAGTTTTTTATTTTGGTACAAACGTGCGCAGTTCTACGCTATTGCGCACCACGGCGCGCCACGGCCTTTGCCAGTGCCATGGTCTTCTCTTCAAGGCTTTCGCGCACGCCGCCCTGCCGTCCGTCGATGGTGGGCGTATGCCGATTTGGGGATATAGGATTTTATTTCATCCAGTTTGCCGGGTCTTTACGCCAGGCGGCGAGCATAGGCACGTGGCTCTGCTCGATGTAGCCCGTTTGCAGCGCGGTTTCCACCACGGCCTCGTAGTTGGTAAGCGTGGTGAGCGTTACGCCCGCCGCGGCAAAGGCTTCTTCTGCCACGGGGAAACCGTAAGTATAGGCAGCCACCATGCCGAGCACCTCGCAGCCATGCTGGCGCAGGGCCTCAACGGCCTTGAGCGAACTGCCACCCGTGGAGATGAGGTCTTCTACCACCACCACCTTCATGCCCGGCTGCAAATCGCCTTCGATGAGGTTGGCCATGCCGTGGTCTTTGGGTTTGGAGCGCACATAGGCAAACGGCAGCGCGAGTTCGTCCGCCACGAGTGCGCCTTGCGCGATTGCTCCCGTGGCCACGCCGGCAATGGCGTCGGCTTCGGGGTACAATTCTGCCACGATGCGGCTCAGTTGGAGTTTTACGAAGGTGCGTAGCGCGGGAAAGGCGAGCGTCTTGCGGTTGTCGCAGTAGAAGGGCGATTTCCAGCCGCTTGCCCACGTGAAGGGCTGCTCGGGCTGCAACTTGATGGCTTTGACTTTCAGGAGTTTCTCAGCAAAGATTTTTTCAACGGTACTCATATTTCAAAAGGTATTTATTTAAGATAAAAACAAGTTTCTTACGTCACACTGCTACAAATGTACGTATTTCTGCGCAGCAAGGCAACTTTTGCGGCAAATTATCTGCGTACTCTCCGGCGCTTGCGCAGGGTGTCGTTGCAGTAATGGCAGGTCGTGTCCCCGAAAAAAGTGATAAAGGGGACTAAAAACACACAAATTATTCTAAGATTGTGGCACGCCTCGCCCAAAGTGCGTAGATTTGCCATACAGATTAACCACAAAACATTTAGAGCCATGACACAGAACAACGAAATCTACAAGTGCGCCATCTGCGGCAATGTGGTGGAAGTGGTGCACGCCGCCGGCGGCACGCTGGTGTGCTGCGGCAAACCGATGACCCTCCTCACGGAGAACACAACCGATGCTTCGCACGAGAAGCACGTGCCCTTCTTGGTCAGCACCCCCGAAGGCGTGCTGGTGCGCGTGGGCAGCGCAGAGCACCCCATGCTGCCCGAGCATTTCATTGAATGGATTGAACTTGAAACGGAAGAGGGCACGATGCGCCACCATTTGCAGCCCGGCGACAAGCCCGAGGCTTTCTTCTGCACCAAGGCGAAGGTGAAGGCCGCCCGCGCCTATTGCAACCTGCACGGACTTTGGAAGGCCTGAACCCAGCCTTTTTCGCAGGCCTCAACTTTCGCAACCCTACTCCCCGCCGCATCGTTTTCACGGTGCGGCGGGCTTTTTTTAGCGGGCTTTGGAAGGGGAAAAACAAAGTTTTAAGTAAGAAAATAGGGAAATACGCAAAAAAAGCCTACTTTTGCAAAGATATAGCGAGCAATGTGCTCGCTGTTACGCTGATTTCTAACATTTAAATAGTCTACTATGAAAGGAATTGTCCTCGCCGGCGGCAGCGGCACGCGCCTTTACCCCATTACCAAAGGCATCAGCAAGCAGCTTATTCCTATTTTCGACAAACCGATGGTGTATTACCCCATTTCGGTTCTGATGCTTGCCGGCATCCGCGAAATCCTCATTATCTCCACGCCGCAGGACCTCCCGGGCTTCCGCCGCCTGCTGGGCGATGGCAGCGACTACGGCGTTCACTTCGAATATGCCGAGCAACCCTCGCCCGACGGACTGGCGCAGGCCTTTATCATCGGCGAAAAGTTTATCGGCGATGACAGCGTTTGCCTCGTGCTGGGCGACAACATCTTCCACGGCAGCAACTTCCGCCACATTCTGCGTGCAGCGGTGAAGACGGCGGAGGAAGACGCCAAGGCCACCGTGTTTGGCTATCGCGTGAACGACCCCGAGCGCTACGGCGTGGTGGAGTTCGACGCAGAAGGGCGCTGCATGAGCATCGAGGAAAAGCCGGCGCAGCCGAAGAGCAACTACGCCGTTGTGGGCCTGTACTTCTATCCCAACAAAGTGGTGCAGGTGGCCAAGAGCATCAAGCCCTCGGCACGCGGAGAACTGGAAATCACCACGGTGAATCAGCAATTCCTTGCCGACAACGAGTTGATGGTGCAGACGCTCGGCATCGGGTTCGCATGGCTTGACACGGGCACACACGACAGCCTGAGCGAAGCTTCTACCTTTATCGAAGTCATCGAAAAGCGCACGGGGCTGAAAGTTGGCTGCCTCGAAGGCATCGCCCTGCAACAAGGCTGGATTACGCCCGAGCAGGTGCGCCAAACGGCACAGCCGATGGCCAAGAACCAGTACGGGCAATATCTCCTCAAATTGGCCGAAGGCAAATAGGAACGGGCATATCATTAGTCCCAAAACAGTAAAAAATGCAACGGCACTTCGGCACGCTCCTCCTGCTCTTTTGCCTTTGCGCCGCGCTGCGGGCCACCGATGGCGGCACAAAGCGTTCGCGCGGCACGACGCCGGGCGACGATGGACTGACAGGCACGGGGTGGACGGGGTATCTGAAAATCACGGAGCCTTTGACGGCCGACGAACTGGCAGCCAAAGACCTTGGCGGAGTGACGTGCCTCGACCTTTCGGGCATCAGCCTGCCAGAAGGCGCAACAGCCTTTCGCCATACACCCGTGGAGCCTAACCTGCTCATCTATGTGCGCAGCGAAGATGCCGGCCGCGTGCCGGAGGCGTGGCGGTTTGCCGTGGTGCGCGCCGAGAACGGCGAGGCGCGGTTGCTGCGCCCCTTTGAACTCACCGATGGTGCTCCGCTCTTTATCCCCTTCCCCTTTGCCGTGAGCACGGGGCAGTTGCGCTATACGCGCCGCCTGATTGCCGATGGCAACTGGCAAACACTCTGCCTGCCTTTTGATGCCGATGCAGTAGAGGGGCAAGGACTGTTTGAAGCGGGAAAGGCCTTGGGCATGGACGGCGAGTCACTGGCTTTCGGCGAGACGCAGACGATTACAGGCGGCGCAGCGCATATCCTGCGCACCGTTGGCACGGCTGCGACGGACGGACGGCTCACGGTGACGTTCAGTAGCAAGGCGTGCACCGTTGCACCCACGCTCGGCTATCTCTACCAAGGCATTTGGGGCACGAACTATCGGCAAATGGCTGTGGCAGACGCGAACGAGAGCATTTATCTGCTGACTGCCGACGGCAGCACCTTTGCCCACGCGGCGGCAAGCAGCACGCTTGCACCATTTCGCTGCTATCTCTCGCTGTTCGAGCCTGTTGGCCCGCAACTCGTCATTCGCTTTGAGCGCAACACGGCGACTGCATTGCCGCATGCCATCGCTCTGCCCAAAGGAAATGAAAAGGCAGAGCCTATCTACGACCTTGCCGGACGGCGGCGCACAGGCACGGCGCGGCGCGGCGAGATTTTAATAATGAAGAATATGAAATTAGTAAACAAGTAAACGAGTAGACGAGTAAACGAGACAAGTTACTCATCTAAAATATAATGTGCAAGACATCTCTGTCTCGTTTACTCGTCTACTTGTTTACTCGTCTACTCAAATTATAATAATATGGTAATCGCAGTAGACTTTGACGGAACGATTGTTGAGCATAAATATCCAGCTATCGGCAAGGAGCGGCCCTTCGCCGTCGCCACGCTGAAGCAGCTCATGGAGGACGGGCACAAACTCGTGCTTTGGAGCGTGCGAACGGGCGAGTTGCTCGACGAGGCAGTGGCGTGGTGCGAGGAGCGCGGCGTGCGCTTCTATGCCGTGAATAGCAATTTCGATGAAGATGCCAACTGCATGAATAGCGACAACTTCTGCCGCAAACTCAAGGTGCAGATGTTTATCGACGACCGCAATGTGGGCGGCCTGCCCGACTGGGGCAGCATCTACCAAATCATCACGCGTCGCATCAGTTACGAACAGCTCCTGCGCGAAGAAATGAACATGCCAGTTGAAAAGCCGAAGCGCAAAGGCTGGTGGCCGTTCTAAGTAGGGGCGTATTGCATACGCCCGCCCAAAGCGTATCGCCCACGCCATACAATATTATATATAGCCTTTCCAAAATGAAGATATTTGCAGCAAACCGAATGAAGGAACTCGATGCCTCCACCATTCGCGAACAAAACATCACGTCGCTCCAGCTCATGGAACGCGCCGCCGAGCATGCAGCAGAAGCCATTGCGATGGAATGGCCCGCAAAGGGTACGCCTGTCGTGGTGTTTGCCGGGCCGGGCAACAACGGCGGCGACGGACTGGCCGTGGCTCGCATGCTCGCAGGGCGCGGATATGCGGTGAAGGCATACCTCTTCAATACGGGCGACCACCTGAGCAACGATTGCGCCGAAAACAAAAAGCGCATCTTGGAAACGGAGGGCGTGGAATTTACCGAGGTAACCTCGCAGTTTGAAGCCCCCGCGCTCACGGAAGACATGCTCGTGGTAGACGCGCTCTTCGGCACAGGGCTCGACCGCCCCGCAACGGGCGGCTTTGCCACCCTCATTAAGTTTATCAATGCCGCGCCGGCGCAGGTGGTGGCGATAGATATGCCCTCGGGACTGATGTCGGAGGACAACGCCCAAAACATTCCGAGCAACATCATTCGGGCGCACCTCACGCTCACCTTCCAGCACCTCAAGCCGGCAATGCTCATAGCCGAAAACAACGCCTATTGCGGGCGCATCAAGGTGCTCGACATCGGGCTTTCCGCCCAAAAGGCCGCCTCGCTCGACACGCCCTACTTCTTCACCGAAGCGGCCGACGTGCGGCAAATGCTGCTGGAGCGTCCCGCCTTTGGGCATAAAGGCACGTTCGGCCACGCCCTGCTTGTGTGCGGACGCTACGGCATGGCGGGTGCCGCCATTCTCTCGGCAAAGGCCTGTCTGAAAAGCGGCGTGGGCAAGGTGACCATACACACGCCGAAGCGCAACAACGACCTGCTGCAAATCTCCGTGCCCGAAGCCTTGCTCAGCCACGATGCCGACGACGCAATCTTCACAACGCCCAACCTCTCCGACGCGTTCAGCGCCATTGCCCTCGGTCCCGCGCTCGGCACAGACAAGCGCACCGCGCTGGCTTTCATTCAGCAAACGGGCCATGCCGCTGTGCCGCTCGTCATCGATGCCGACGGCATCAACATTCTTGCCGACCACCGCAGTTGGATAAGGCAAATCCCGAAGGGCACGGTGTTTACGCCGCACCTCGGCGAGATGAGCCGCCTCGGACTGCACAGCACCGACCACTTCGCCGCACTTGAAGAGGCGAAGGAGATGGCGGTGACGCATGGTTTTTTCATTATCCTCAAAAACCGCTACACGGCCGTATGCACGCCGCAGGGCAAGGTGTACTTCAACCCCACGGGCAACAATGCGCTCGCCACGGCGGGCAGCGGCGATGTGCTTACGGGCATGCTCGCGGCGCTGTTGGCGGAGGGTTACGAAACGGCAGCCGCCTGCCGCCTGGCAGTGTTCCTGCACGGCCTCGCCGGCGACCTCGCCGCCACCGACTTGGGGCAGGAGAGCGTCACGGCTTCCGACCTCATCGACTATCTGCCCAAAGCCTTCCGCGCCTTGCACGGTGGCGAAACTCTGCCGCAGTTCGGGCCGATTGAGTTTTAATATTAGTGAACAAGTAAACGAGTAAACAAGTAGACAAGTAAACGAGTAAACAAGTAGACAAGTATACGAGTAAACAAGACAAGTTACAAAATATAAAGATGAGCAAGACATTCCAGCCACGTCTGCTCGCTTGCTTGTGAACACGATTACAAAACATCTGTATATTCCATGAAAAAAATCTTCGCACTATTTCTCGCCTCCGCGCTCTCGGGCAGCCTCGCCGCTCAGACCGAGGTGCGCAATTATACGCCGGGCATCACCGACAACGGCATCACTTATTTCTTGCCCAAAACCGCGCTGCGCTTCACGGTCACGGCGGTGCGCCGCCACTACACGCCGGGTGAATATTGCCTCTATGCCGAACGCTTCCTGCGCTTGAAAGACGCCGTACAGGTGGAACGCGACGAGTGGGAAATCAAAACCGTGGAAATGACGCCTTACGGCGTGGCAGACAAGAGCAAAGCCTACACCATCCGCCTCGTGCCCAAGACGAGCGCGCCCCTCGCGGCACTGGCCGACGACGGACGACTGCTGGCGGTGAACAAGGACGCTCCGGAGGAAGAGCCACTGCCCATGGCGGCCGTAATTCCCGGCACGGACAACAACCTGAACGGCGCTAAGTATAAAACAGAAGAAATACTCTCGGCAGGAAATCTCACGAAAATGGCGGAACTCACGGCGGCCGAGATTTACGATATCCGCGAAAACCGCTCGCTGCTCACCAAAGGGCAGGCCGACTTTATGCCGAAGGACGGCGAGCAACTCAAACTGATGCTCAACAGCCTCGAAACGCAAGAGACCGCACTCTTGCAGCTCTTCGCCGGCACGATGCGCGAGGAGACGCACGTGGCGACGTTCGACTTTGTGCCTACCGGCGAGGCGGCCGACAGCATTCTGTTCCGCTTCTCGCGCCACTTAGGGTTTGTGGACGTGGACGACCTTGCCGGCAAACCCTATCGCGTCAGCGTGACCGACCTGAAAACGCTGCCTGCAGAGGTCATTGCTCCGAAAGCAAAGGCAAAGAAGGAAGTCGACGACCTGCGCTACATTGTGCCCGGCCGCGCGGAGGTGAAACTCTGCGCCGACAACGCAGAACTGCTTTCGCAAACGCTGCCCATTGCCCAGTTCGGGCGCGTGGAGCATCTCGGCGGCGACCTTTTCAATAAGAAATACACCACCCGCGTGACGCTTTCGCCCGTTACGGGCGGCATTGTGCGCGTTGAGGCGGAAGAACCGAAATAAAATTTCGCTGTTTACAATCCCAAACATCTTATTTATGAAACGCCTCTCTCTTCTCCTGCTTTCATTCGCCATGCTCTTCGCCGCCGCGCAAGCAAGGAAGCGCACGTTTCGCATGGCGGACTACGGCGTGACGCCCGGAGCAGAAAATCTCTCGGCGCAGATGCAGAAAGCCCTGGCCGGCATCAAGGCGCAGGTGCAGCCCGGCGACTGCGTGACGCTCCGCTTCAAAAAAGGCACGTACGACTTCCACCCGCAAGGCGCAGCCGTGCGCACTTATTATATCTCCAACCACGACCAAGACAACCCCAAGCACGTGGCGATTGACTTGGCGGAATGGGAAAACCTCACGCTCGACGGCGGCGGTGCCTCCTTCGTATGCCACGGCCGTATGCTGCCGCTCGCGCTGGTGCACTGCAAGAACACAGTGCTGCGCAACTTCTCCATCGACTTCGCCAAGCCCCACATCACGCAGGTGCAGGTAGTGGCCAACAGCCCCGAGAGCGGCATCACGTTCCGCCCCGCGCCGTGGGCAGACTGCGGCGTGGACGGCGGCAAGTTCTTTGCCAAAGGCGAAGGCTGGCAGTTCAACTACGGCACAGGCATTGCCTTCAATCCCGAGACGCACCACATGGTTTACCGCACCTCCGACCTCGGCATCGACCTCAACGGTGTGCAAGCGCAGACCGACGGCACATATCTTGCACCCAACTGGCGCGACGAGCGTCTGCCTGAGGGCACGGTGGTGGCCCTGCGCACTTACGCCCGTCCCGCGCCGGGCATCTTCGTCGACAGTTGCACGCAGACCGCGCTGCGCAATGTCAAAGTACACTATGCCGAGGGCATGGGGCTTTTGGCGCAGCTCTGCACCGACGTCACGCTCCAGAAATTCTCCGTCTGCCTCCGGGGCAAGTCCGACCCCCGCTACTTCACCACGCAGGCCGATGCCACGCACTTCTCGCAGTGCCGCGGGCGCATTTCGGTAGAAAAAGGCATGTTTGAGAGCATGATGGACGATGCCATCAACGTGCACGGCATTTATCTGAAAGTAAAAGAAATTATCGACCGCCGCACGTTGCGTTGCAGTTACGAGCACAATCAGGCTTGGGGCTTCGCATGGGGGCAGCCGGGCGATACCGTTTCGTTTGTCCGCGCCGTGTGCATGGACGTAAAGGGCGATGAAAACGTGATTGAGAGCATCAAGCCTGCAGACCAGCCGACCAACCACGGCGCAAAGGAGTTCGTAATCCGTTTCAAGAACGACGTGCCGCGCGAGGTGTGCACCGACGAGACTTACGGCGTTGAAAATCTCTCCGCCACGCCCGAAGTCATCTTCCGCCGCTGCACCGTGCGCAACAACCGCGCCCGCGGCGCACTCTTCAGCTCGCCGCGCCGCACCGTTTGCGAACGCAACTTCTTCGACCACACCTCCGGCTCCGCCGTGCTGCTCTGCGGCGACTGCAACGGCTGGTTCGAGTCGGGCGCGGTGCGCGACTTGGGGATTTGCAAGAAACGCTTCCTCAACGCTCTCACCAACC
>SAMEA3663013__coassemble_681_pt1 | contig 19554 bp, 13 predicted proteins | sample SAMEA3663013__metabat2_low_PE_021 | metagenome-assembled genome bin SAMEA3663013 (sample SAMEA3663013) | pig gut metagenome | biome: pig gut; feature: pig-associated habitat; material: faeces | place: France | collected 2012
TTTATCCTCGAAAATAAATCCAAAATCTGCCAAAGCGAATTAATAGAACCCACCTAAAACAAAAGCGGGATGCCTGGCACTTTTACCAGGCATCCCGCTTCTCTTGTGTTTAGAACGAGTGCAAATAGCCAAAGGCCTTGTCGAAGCGGCGGTGCGCCAAGTCGTCCGTGCCGATGAGCAGATTTACCATGCCGCAGTCGTAGAATTGCAGGTTGCGGGTGTCGTCGCAGTCGAGTTGCAGCAGCGAGCGGCAATGGCCGTATTGCGCTTCCACCTCCTCGAAATACGGATGGCCTAAAAGTTTGAAACCGTCCTGCCGGTCGGCGCAGGCGGCAAACGCCAACGCCTCGGCGGGCAGCCCGAAGGGCTCGCCGCTGTCATCGACCACGCTGTGCGTGCGCAGGTGGTCGGCATTGGGAGCATAAATCACTTTGACGCTCCCGTCAGCCCACTGCCCCATGCCCGGCGAAGCATAGTCTTTATAAGCCCCGAAGAAATGTTCCATCTGGGCAAAGCAGTAAAGCATCCCCGTGTGCGGCAACAGGCCGTCGCCGTCGAGGGGCGCGATGTCTTCGAGGCGGATTTGACATACGAACATCAGCGGGTCGCTGTACGTCGCGCCGTCGTCGTCCTCTACCTCTGCCGCAGGATAGTCCATGCCCTCCGGCAGGTCCGGACTGCCCCACATCTTGGAGCGGGCGAAGAGGTCGTCGCAGGTTTTATGGAAATGCAGGCTTATGGCCATGGTGTGCCCGATATTAAAAACCAGGCCTCACGGGTTGAACTCGTGAGACCTGCCGGATTGTAGAGAAAATTATTTGACAATCACCTTCTTGCCGTTCATGATGTAGATGCCCGGCTCGGCGGGTTCGGCGATGCGGCGGCCGCTCAGGTCGTAGATGCCCGTGCGGCGGCTTTCGGCGGCTTGCGGGAGCGATGCGGCGGGAAGCGTTTCGAGGCCGGTGGAAATCGTGCCGTCGGTCACCGTGTCGCCGTCGTAGCGGGAAAGCGTGAAACTGTTGATGGCGAGGCAGATCTTCTCGCTCATGTTCACCACGAGGCCGAGCGACACTTCCGTTTCATCGGCCAGGGCAAAGTCCACGCTGTTGCTCTTCACCGACGTGGTGCGCTCCTGCATCTGCGTGTAGGCCAGTGCATCGGCTTGCAGGTCCTGCGTGTCGGGCAGTCCGTCGCCCTCGGCCACGGCCACGTATGAGCGTCCCGGCTGTCCTTCCCACTTCGTGTGGTAGTTGGCAGAGAAGAGATAGTGGCCGGCGGGCAGTTTCACCTTTTGCCACACCTTGTGGTTGGAAAGCGTAGAGAAGCCGTCCCAGATGGTGGTCATTGTCATCAGGTCGTCCTTCTTCGTGTCCACGTGCACGCCTGTCGTGACGCCGCCGCTCACGGTGGCATTCTCCTGCTTCCAGTCCGTAATGGCGTAGAAGCGGTTGCTCACGGTGGGGTTGGTCTGCGTCGACGTGTGCGAGTAGGGCGCGCTGTAGTTTTTGAGATAATTGGCCGTCACGTCCTGCGCGGTGCGCTCGCCGAAGTTGAGGCAGAACACGCCTTTCGACTGTCCCCAGGCGTCGCCGTCGGGACCGAAGCCTGAGCGCGTGCCGATGTTGCCGTTGGAGGTGGCATCCGTCACGTTGCCGCCCGTTTGGTTGAACTGATAGTAGAGTTGCAGGCCGAGATTGCTCTGTGCGGCGGCGATGTCCTTAATCGTCCCGTTGGCATAGGTGCGGAGTTGCTCCTGCGAGAGTGCCTGCGTCCACACGCGGAACTCGTCGATCTGTCCGTTCATCGGTGCGCCGCTTGTGCCGATGCAGAACTTCGAGAGTGTGGGCAGCGAGGTGTTCCAGAGGTATTTTGAATAGCATTTCTCGCCGTCGCGGTAGAAGGCCACTTCGTAGCCGTTGAGCGTAATGGCATAGTGGTGCCACTGACCGGGAATGATGAAATCGTTGTAAGTGGTCTTCGCCGACGTGCCGTTGATGCTCACTTCCATGCCGCCGCCTGCCGTGGTGGTGAGGAGCAGCGTAGAGGCGGCGTCGCCGATGCCGTTGCACGTTTTGTCCACCGTGCCCGCCTGCATCCACCAGTCAATGGTGAATTGCGACGTGCCGGCCACTGTGGGGATTTTCGCGGCGGTCACCTTGGCGTTGCCCGAGAAGTAGAGACCGTTCTCGCTATCCTCATTGCACACGATGAGGGCGCGTTCCTGCTCTGCCTTCGACGTGCCGCTGCCGTTGGCCGCCTCGAGCGTAGCCTTGTACACGCCCGGCTGCGTCGGGGCGATTACGCCGTTCTGGGTGGTCATGATGTATTGGTTCGTGCCGTTGGAGAGCGTCCAGCGCCAGCGATAGGGCGCGTTCTTGCTCTGGTCGGTGAGTTGCGCGGTCTCGCCCTTCACGATTACGGCGGGCGAGATGAGCATGGCGGCTTCGGGCGGCACTTCCGAGATGCTGATGGTGCGGCTGCTCGTGGCGGTGCGTCCGTCGGCGGCGGTCACGCGGAGCGTCACGGTGTACGTGCCGTGCTTGAGATACGTGACGGGTGTGTTCACGCGGGTAGAGGTTTCCTCCTTTGCGCCGGGCATGCTCCAGTTGTACAGATAGCCCTCCACGGGATTGTCCACGATGAGCGAAATCGGGGTGCCGGCCTGTGCCGTCTCCGTGCTCGGCGTGAACGACGCGTCGGGTGCGGGCGCGGAGCCCACGGTGATGGTGCGGCTCACGCTCTTCTCCGTGCCGTTCTTGTCGACGGCGGTGAGCGTCACGGTTTGCTGGCCCGAGGACGTGAAGGTAAGCGTCGGGCGGGTGGCGATGAGGTTGCTTGCCCCTGCGCCTGCCGCCGTCCATTTAAGTATGTGCGCGCCGTCGGAGCAGGTGGCGGAGAAGGCGGCGGGCACGCCTGCCTTAACGCCTTCCGCAGGCACGTTGATGACGAGCGAGGAGAGGTCGGTCGATGCCTGTATGGCGGGCTGCGTGCTGCTCACGTTCGTGGCTTTCGAGTCGTGGAGGATGCCGTGGTTCTTGCCGAGGGCGTTGCGGTACTTCGTTTCGCCGTTTTCCGTAATCATGTCGCCCTTGAAGTAGGCAATAAGGTCGTCGGGCAAGCCGGCCTCGCCGTATTCCTTATTCATGTCGGCCTGGATTTGTGCGGCCGTGCGTGCCGTGCGCCATATCCGCACCTCTTCCATCCTGCCGTTCATGGCATTGCTCGTTGCAGCGCCGGGCTGTGCGAAACAGAGGTCGCCGAAGCCGCCGATGCCCGAGTAACTGTCGGAGGTGATGGTGCCCGCCTGCGAGCCGTTGACGTAGACGGTGAAGGTGTTGCCGTTCACCACCACGGCGATGTGCTTCCACGTATTCGTTTTCAGCGTGTTCGCTGCCGTATTCACGCGGTTGGAGGTGTCCCAGCCTGCGGTAAACGTGCCGTTGGCGTTGGCGTGCATCATAAACTGCCCCCAGCCCGGGCCGGCAGCCTGGTTCCAGTTCGACAGCGTCGTGGGACGCAGCCAGAATTCTATCGTCGCCTTGTCGTAGCGGCTGTTGAACGCTCCGGGAATGGTGAAGCCCGACTGGTTGAAGTTCATCACCTTGTTCACGCTCGTCGCTGCGGGCACGGTGACCGTTGCCCTGGGGCTTTCCTTGTCGCCGTAGAGCGCCGTCACGGCAAACACGTTGCCCGCCGCGTCGCCGAAGTTGTACGTGCGCTGCGAGGCGGAGAGCGTGGCGAGCAGGCTCGTGCCCTTATATACCTTATAGCCAGTCAGCGTGTGGGCGCAGCGCACCGGTGCCGACCACGCCAGCGTTGTGCCCGTGGCGGAGAGATTTTGCGGAGCGTTGTACACCTCACCCTGTATCACCACGGAAATCACCGTCTGTTTGCCGGCGTTCTTTATCTCTACGCCGCTGCCGAGGGCAAAGGGCGTTTCCAGTCCCTGCTCATAGTCGATGATGGAGGCCTTATATATATGTCCCGACCCGATGGACCAACTCTTCGTCTGCACGATGAAGAAATATTTGAGCGGTTGGTCGCCGTAGGGCGCGGTGAGGTCGGTGAGGTCGTAGCCAAATTCCATCGGCTCATGGTGCAATTTGCCGTCGGCCCAGTAGCCGAGCATCGGAATGGCGGGCGCGGGGTTCGTGTTGCCGTAGTTGCCGTCGCCGGCAAACTTGAAGTGCTCAAAGGGCACGGTCACGTCGGGCTCCGTTGCGCTCAGGTCGGTCGACACGCCAGCGCAGAGGAAGAGTTCGCTGCGGCGCGTGTAGTCCATCTCCAACTTAATGGTGCGCTTCGGCGTGTAGTTTTTGCGCACCTTATAGATTTCGGGTGCCCACCAGGCCGTGCTGCCCAGTTTGCCGTCGCTCGTAAACCATGCTCCGCCGTAAGCGTACGGGCAGTAGATGAAGCCATTGTTCATCCAGCCCGAGCCCCAGGAGTTCACGATGATCCACGCGCCCACCTCGTCCTTGGAGGTTTCGCCCGCCACGCCGTTGCCGTCGAGGTCAAACTCTATGCGGTCGTCGTAGCCCACGATTGTGAGGGCGTGGTCCACCGTCGTGCCCCATTTCTTCACATAGTTCTTTCCGTCCACCTTCGCGGCGATGTTGGCGGCGGTAGAGGGAATCATGCCCGCAGTGAGGGCGCTGGCCACGCCGATGCCCGCGATGCCGCCGCTGTGAAAATCCGTGTCGCCGTTGTGGTTCCACAGCCAGTTCTTCACAGCCTCGCGTCCCGCCTTGGTGCTCACGTCGAGGGGGAAGTGGCAGGGCGCTTCCATGCGGTTTTGCATGGCGGCATACCATTTGTCGTAGCCCTGCATCCAGCCGAAGTTGTTGGAGGCGCAGTCCTGGTTGCCGAAGAGCGAGGAGTAGGTCTGTCCGCCGTAGAGGGCGGCGGAGGGCACGCCCACTTTCGTCACAAACTCGTCCTTGCCCGAGTTGCCGTTGGTGAGCAGCCACACGAAGTGGGAGGGATAATAGTTTTCCGCCTTTTTGCCGTCGAGGTTGCGGAAAGAGTTGAGTTCGTGGGTAAACATGTAGCAGATGCGCGATGCCGAGCCGCACGAGCCGCCCGCCTGGTTAAACACGGGCGGGAAGTGCATCGTTTCCGCGTTGTTCACGTGGTCGGGGCGCGTGGCCGTCACGCCGTTAGTGCTGACCACCTTGCGCGGCACGAGCAGCGAGTTGTCTGTGCGCGTCACGGGCGCATAGTCCTTGTACTTGCTGAGGTCCACCTCGTAGAGTTGTGCCGAGGCCGTGAGCGGCGCGGCTGCGAGGCACAGGGCGGCGAGGCGATAAGAGAGATTTTTCATGATGATTATTTTGGTTTTGATATTATTGCTTTTTTATGGCTTCATCGTCGCGCTGTTGCGCGGCAAACCGCCTAATCTCTGCAAAGTTATGGATAAATACCATAAAGCGCAAACTTTCCTGCGCAGAAAAGGGCGATTATCTTATACGATTATCTTATACGTGCCGCGCCGGCGGTACAAGAGAAATGCAAAAACTCGCCCGTTTGCAGCGGCGTGCGAGGCGGCGTGCGGGCATAAAATGCCGGTTTTTTGTGCTTGTCTGCGCAGAAAAGCGGCATATTGCAAAATATTTAATTAAATTTGCATCTTGAACAAAATGCCCTGTAAGGCAAACTATCATTATCTCTCAAAGGATGGAACCTGTAACCATTAAGCGCGTTTCTTCAAAGCAGGAACTGAAAACGTTTATTCGCTTCAACTACGAATTTTATAAAGACAGCCCTTACTCCGTGCCCGACCTCTACGACGATATGCTCGGCACGTTTTCGCCGAAAAAGAACGCGGCGTTCGAGTTCTGCGAGGCCGACTATTTCCTTGCTCTCAAAGGCGGCAAGGTTGTGGGGCGCGTAGCGGCGATCATCAACCGCCGTGCCAACGAGCGGTGGGGCAAGAAGCAGGTGCGCTTCGGCTGGATTGATTTCATCGACGACGAAAACGTGAGCCGCGCACTTATCGACACAGTCATGGCTTGGGGGCGCGAGCGCGGCATGACGGAGATTGCCGGTCCGCTCGGCTTTACCGATATGGACGCAGAGGGCATGCTCATCGAGGGCTTCGACCAACTCTCCACGATGGCCACGATTTACAATTATCCTTACTACCCCGAGCACATCGAACGCCTCGGTCTCGAAAAGGCTACCGACTGGGTGGAGATGAAAATCTATATCCCGGAAGGCATACCTGAAAAGCACCAGCGCATCGCCAATATCATTTCGCAAAAGTACGGCCTGCATATCCGCAAAATCAAGAGCAAATACGAAGCCCTCACCTCGGGCATTACGCACAAGATTTTCGAACTGATCAACGATGCCTACGAGCCGCTCTTCGGCTTTTCGCGCATGACGCAGAAGCAAATCGACGCTTACGTGAAGATGTATGTGCCGGTGCTCGACCTGCGCATGGTGACGCTCGTGGAGAACGACGAGGGCGAACTGGTGGCGGTGGGCATCTCGATGCCTTCGCTCTCGAAAGCCCTGCAAAAGGCCAAAGGCAAGTTGCTGCCTTTCGGCTGGTGGCATTTGCTGAAAGCCCTTTTCTGGAAACGCCCCGAAGCCCTCGACCTGCTGCTCGTGGCGGTGCGCCCCGACTATCAGGGCAAGGGCGTGAACGCCCTGCTCTTCACCGACCTCATTCCCATTTACAAGCAACTCGGCTTCGTCTACGCCGAGAGCAACCCGGAATTGGAGCAAAACGACAAGGTGCAGAGCCAATGGCAATATTTCAAGACCGAACAGCACAAGCGCAGAAGGTGCTATCGGAAAGACATATAAATCTCTACATTGCCTAAGCCACGGATAAATATTTTTAGCCCACGAAATTTTTTTATTTGCCCACGAATCACACGAATTTTCACGAATTCATTGCTCTCCGAAATAATGGCGACCTGTACGGTCGCACGAATTTTCACTAATTCAATCATATTATTCGTGTGATTAGTGCGACCGATCAGGTCGCCATTGATTTCATTGAAAACGTTTCGTGAAGATTCGTGTGATTCGTGGGCAAAAATAATCCGTGGCGTGGGCAAAAAAAAGAATAATCCGAGGACAAAAAAGCATTTCGTGGAAAACATATTTCGCAGTTAATTCATTCCAAATACCATGCCCAATCCCGTAATTTACGACGAAAGCAAAATCAGGCATCTTGAAGATACCGACCATATCCGCACGCGCCCCGGTATGTATATCGGCCGTCTCGGCGACGGCTCGCACGCCGAGGACGGTATCTACGTGCTCCTGAAAGAAAGCATCGACAACAGCATCGACGAGTTCAACGAAGGCTTCGGCAAGCGCATCGAGGTGAACGTGGAGGAGAGCAAGTCGGCCTCGATCCGCGACTACGGGCGCGGCATTCCCTTGGGCAGCCTCGTCGACGCCGTGTCGAAACTCAACACGGGCGCGAAGTACGACACTTCCGTGTTCACCGCCAGCGTAGGTCTGAACGGCGTGGGCCTGAAAGCCGTGAACGCCCTGAGCCGCAAGTTCATCGCCCGCTCCCACCGCGACGGCAAGATGCACGAAGCCACCTTTGAGCGCGGCGTGCTCGTGAGCGACGTGTACGAAGACACGGAAGAGGAAAACGGTACGTACATCTATTTCGAGCCCGACACGGAACTCTTCGGCGACTTCCGCTTCCGCGGCGAGTTTGTGCAGACGATGCTCCGCAACTACACCTACCTCAACACGGGACTCGCCATCTACCACAACGGCCGCCGCATCATCAGCCGCAACGGCCTCGAAGACCTGCTCTCCGACAATATGACCGCCCCCGGGCTTTACCCCATCGTGCACCTCAAAGGCGAGGGCATAGACATCGCCTTCACCCACACGGCGCAGTATGGCGAGGAATACTACTCGTTCGTGAACGGGCAGCACACCACGCAGGGCGGCACGCACCAAAGCGCCTTCAAGGAGCACATCGCCCGCACCATCAAGGAATATTTCGACAAGAACTTCGACGTGCAGGACGTGCGCAACGGTCTCGTGGCGGCAATCGCCATACGCGTGATAGAGCCTATGTTTGAGAGCCAGACGAAAATCAAACTCGGCTCGCTCACCATGGCGCCCGACAAGGACCGCAACGGCAATCCCTTCCCCCTCTCGGGCGTGAGCGTGAATAAGTTTGTGGGCGATTTCATCAAAGAAAACGTAGACAACTTCCTCCACAAGCATCTCGACGTGGCAGAAGTGATCCGCCAGAAGATACAGGAAAGCGAATCGGAGCGCAAGGCCATTGCCGGCGTTACGAAACTGGCACGCGAGCGTGCCAAGAAGGCCAACCTCCACAACCGCAAGTTGCGCGACTGCCGCATCCACCTCAACGACCCCGCGCCCAGAACCAAGCGCAAGGGTGGGGAGGAGGAAGACGACGAGCGCGACCCGCGCCTCGACTCCGCCATCTTCATCACCGAGGGCGACTCTGCCAGCGGCTCTATCACCAAAAGCCGCGACGTGAGCACGCAGGCCGTGTTCTCGCTGCGCGGCAAGCCGCTCAACTGCTTCGGGCTGACGAAAAAAGTGGTCTACGAAAACGAGGAGTTCAACCTCCTGCAAGCCGCGCTCAACATTGAGGACGGGCTCGACGGGCTGCGCTACAACAAGGTCATCGTGGCTACCGATGCCGACGTGGACGGCATGCACATACGCCTCTTGATGATCACCTTCTTCCTGCAATTCTTCCCCGACCTCATCAAGAAAGGTCACGTGTATATCCTGCAAACGCCGCTCTTCCGCGTGCGCAACAAGAAGAAGAAAACCCGCGCCGCCGCCGACACCGCGCCCCGCACCATCAAGGCCGACTCTGCCGGCGCGGCAATCCTGAAAAAGACGCAGCAGTCGGAACGCTCGGAGTTTGAAACGATTTACTGCTACAGCGAGGAGGAACGCCTCGCCGCCATAGAGAAACTCGGCCCCGACCCCGAAATCACCCGCTTCAAAGGGCTTGGTGAAATCTCGCCGCCCGAGTTCGCCCACTTTATCGGCCCGGAGATGAGGCTCGAGCCCGTCACGCTCCACAAGAGCGACAAGGTGGCCGAACTGCTTGAATACTACATGGGCAAGAACACCATGGAGCGCCAAGGCTTTATCATTGACAACCTCGTCGTGGAAGAAGACCCCGTGGAAGAGGAATAACTTGTTTACTCGTCTACTCGTCTACTTGTTTACTCGTCTACTCGTTTACTAAAAGAACTTCTATGCACTCAATCGCCATATTTCCCGGGTCGTTCGACCCCTTCACCGTGGGGCACGCCGACATCGTGGCACGCGGGCTCGGCATGTTCGAACGCATCGTTATCGGTGTGGGCGTGAACGAGCACAAGCGTCCGCTGCAAACGGCCGACAGCCGCGTGGAAAGCATCGCGCGGCTCTATGCCGGAGAGCCTCGCGTCAAGGTGGTGGCCTATTCCGACCTCACCATCGACCTTGCCCGCCGCGAAGGCGCGGACTTTATTCTGCGCGGCTTGCGCTCGGTGAAGGACTTCGAATACGAGCGCGACATCGCCGTGATGAACAAGGCCCTCTCGGGCGTGGAAACCGTGTTGCTCTTCACCGACCCGCAGTATTCCGCCGTGTCGTCGAGCGTGGTGCGCGAACTGCTCGCCTTCGGCAAAGACGTCTCGGAGTTCCTGCCGCATTAACGCATATATAGGTGGGTTCTATAAATTCGCTTTGGCAGATTTTGGATTTATTTTCGAGGATAAATTGTAAGTTGAAGAGGGAGCGTAGCGGGCTACGTGACCGATGAGACTTACGATTTAGACCGAAAAGAAAACAAAAGATGACAAAACGTCAACCCAATATTATTGTGAATTTCTACGGTGGGAATTTATAGAACCCACCTATAATTAATGGTATAGATGAAAAAAATCGCATTTCTCCTCATAGCCGCCCTTTGCTCGCTGACGGCATCTGCCCAAAGTCTCAACGATATCGACTTTGAGCAACTCAAAAAACTGCAAGTGGCGCAGGCGGCCATCACCTCGCTCTACGTGGACAGCGTGGACCAAAAGAAACTCGCCGAAGATGCCATTCGCGGAATGCTCAAAGAACTTGACCCGCATTCCTCTTATTCCAATCCCGAAGAGACCAAAAAACTCAACGAACCCCTTGAAGGCAGTTTCGAGGGCATCGGCGTGCAATTCAACATGGTGGAAGACACGCTCGTCGTGATACAGACTATTTCCAAAGGGCCGAGCGAGCGGGCAGGCATCCTTGCCGGAGACCGCATCGTCTTCGTAGACAAAGACACTATTGCCGGCGTGAAGATGGACCGCACCGACATCATGAAGAAACTGCGCGGGCCGAAAGACACGAAAGTGACCCTCGGCATCGTGCGCCGCAGCGTGCCCGAAGTGCTCTACTTCACCGTGAAGCGCGACAAAATCCCCGTGCATACCATTGAGGGCGCGTACATGATGGACGAAGAGGTGGGCTATATCCGCATCGACCGCTTCGGACAAACCACGGGCAGCGAGTTGCGCGCCAAAATCAACGAACTGAAAGAGCAGGGCATGAAGCGCCTTATCCTCGACCTCGAGCAAAACGGCGGCGGCTACCTCATGGCAACGCAGGACGTGGCGGGAGAATTTCTTGAAAGCGGCGCGCTCATTGTCTACACCGACGGACGCTCCACGCCGCGCATGACGCTCGATGCAAAAGGCGGCGGACTGTGGACGAAGGAGCCGCTCGTAGTGCTCGTGGACGAGTATTCCGCCTCGGCGGCCGAGATTGTGAGCGGCGCGTTGCAGGACCATGACCGCTGCGCCATTGTGGGTCGCCGCACCTTCGGCAAGGGATTGGTGCAGCGCCCCATCGACCTGCCCGACGGGTCGATGATACGCCTCACCGTGAGCCATTACTACACGCCCTCCGGCCGATGCATTCAGAAGCCCTACGTGAAAGGCAAAGGCGAGGACTACGACAAAGACCTCAACACGCGCTACGAACACGGCGAACTCACCTGCATCGACAGCATACACCTCGACTCGACGAAGGTTTACCGCACGCTCGTCAAAGGGCGCACCGTTTACGGCGGGGGCGGCATTATGCCCGATGAGTTCGTGCCGCTCGACACCACGACTTATTCAAAATATTACATCGCCATACGCCGCCATAATCTCATCAACGACTATGCCCTGCGCTACGTAGACCGCAACCGCAGCAAGGTGCTCAAACATTACAAGACGTTTGGCGACTACGAAAAGAACTTCGTCACGCCCGACGACCTTATCGAGGAGGTGCTCGCGGCTGCCGAGAAGAAGGGCGTGAAACCCAAAGACGATGCCGAGCGCAAATCGGCCATCGAAGACCTGCGCTTCACGCTCAAAACCCTTATCGCCTACGACATTTGGGACCGCAGCGAATATCTGCAACTCTTCAATACGAAAAACGACATCGTGAAGCGCGGTTACGAAATAGTGAAGAAAATATGACAAAATAAGATTTAAGAAAAACAGCAAGATGGAGGCTGTGCCGTAAAAACAAGTATTACGGCGCAGCCTCTATTGTATATGTACGCGCTCGCCGCCGCCTTAACACTTTCTTAACCACTTTGTAACAGCGCGGCAACATTCGCTCCATAATTTTGCAGCATCAGAAAACTATAATATTTCAAATTATGGAATGGATGTATTTCGGAATTATAGCATTCCTCTTTATCCTCGCGGCGTTCGACCTTTGGGTGGGCGTGAGCAACGACGCCGTTAACTTTCTCAACTCTGCCATCGGCTCGAAGGTGGCGCGTTTCCGCACGATTGTAACGGTGGCGGCCGTGGGCGTGTTCTGCGGCGCGGTGATGAGCGACGGCATGATGGACATCGCCCGCCACGGCATCATGCGCCCCGAGCAGTTCGTCTTCGGCGAGGTGATGCTCGTGTTTCTCGCCGTAATGGTGACCGACGTGGTGCTGCTCGACATCTTCAACTCGCTCGGCATGCCCACGTCGACCACGGTTTCAATGGTGTTTGAACTGCTCGGCGCGACCTTTGCGTTCAGTATGCTGAAAATGGCAGGCGGCTCCGCGCTGCCTTTTGGCGCGTATATGAACACCGACAAGGCGCTGCAAGTGATCCTCGCCATTTTCCTTTCGGTGGCGGTGGCGTTCGTGGTAGGCTCGTTTGTGCAATACCTGGCTCGCCTGCTCTTTACCTTCAACTACGGCAAGCGGCTGCGCTGGAAAATCGGTCTCTTCGGCGGCGTGGCTATCACCGCCATTATCTACTTCATGCTCTTCAAGGGCTTGAAGCACCTCTCGTTTATGACGGCGGAGGTGAAAGGCTTTCTCGATGAACATATATTTATCGTACTCGGCACGTGCCTCGTGGTGTTCACGCTGCTGATGCAACTGCTCCATGCGCTGAAAGTAAACGTGTTCCGCATCGTGGTGCTCACGGGCACCTTCGCCCTCGCAACGGCCTTTGCCGGCAACGACCTCGTGAACTTTATCGGCGTGCCCCTCGCAGGCCTGTCGTCGTTCCGCGACTTTGCCGCCTCGGGCAGCACCGATGCGTGGAGTTTCAGCATGGACTCGCTCAACGCTTCGGCTCACACCCAGCCCGTGTTCCTCTTCGCCGCCGGCTTGATTATGGTGTTCTCTCTGGCGCGGTCGAAGAAGGCGCACAATGTGGTGAAGACCGAGGTGGGGCTGTCGCGCAGCGATGAAGGCGACGAGATGTTCGGTTCTTCGCGAGTTGCCCGCAGCCTGGTGCGCATGGGAGCCAATGTAGGCACATTCGTGCAGCGCATAACCCCGCGTCCCGTGGCGAACTTCGTGGAGCGCCGTTTCGCGCCCGCCGACATGCCCCTGCCCGACGGCGCGGCATACGACCTCGTGCGCGCTTCGGTGAACCTCGTCGTAGCCGCCCTGCTCATCGCCCTTGGCACCTCCCTGAAACTGCCCCTTTCCACTACCTACGTCACCTTTATGGTAGCCATGGGTTCCTCGCTCGCCGACCGCGCTTGGAGCCGCGAGAGCGCGGTGTTCCGCGTAACGGGCGTGCTTACGGTGATCGGCGGCTGGTTTATCACCGCCGGCGTGGCATTCACGGCTTGCTTCTTCGTGGCCTTGGCCATGCGCTTCGGCGGCGTGCCGGCAATAGTCATCATCGTCGGCGCAGGCATCTACGCCCTCATTCACAGCCAGCGCCGCTTTGCCAAAAAGCAGGCCGAAGAAGAAAAAGAGGACGACGTGCTCTTTCACCAGATGTGCCGCTGCCGCGACCCGAAGGCCATCGGCGGCATGCTGCTGCGCCACCTCTCGGTGAGCGTGGCAGAGAAGACGGCAAAATATTCCGACATCCTCACTGCCGCCACCGACGGGCTGTTTCAAGAACGCCGCAAAATGCTCAAGCAGGCAGAGCGCGACCTTGAAACGGAAAAGATGCTGCTCAAAAGCCTGCGCCGACGCGAAACCATAGGGTTGCGCCGCGCCGATGCGGCAGAGGCCGTAAGGCTGAGCACATCGTTCCACCTCGTGCACAACTCTCTGCGCCAAATCCACTACGGGCTGATGCGCCTCTGCGAACCGGCGAAGGAGCATGTAGACAATAACTTCTCGCCCATTGCGCCAGAACTCGCCGCGCGCTACCTTTCGCTTCGCGACCGCCTCGTGGCGCTGCTCGACAACACCGCGCTGCGCATTCGCCAGACCGACGCGCCGCTCGACATTCAGGATATCTCCGACGAGGCCGTGCAGTTGAAAAACGACTTTGCCGCTTTCCGCCACGAAGTGACGCTGCTGCTGCAAACGCCGGGCGCACATCTCGTGACCCTCTCGCTCCTGCTCCACGTGACGCAGGAGACGGAGCAAATCGTGAAAGAACTGCGCTCCCTCATCAAAAGCGTGCGCCGCTTCAGAGAACTGGTTTAGGCTGTTGTCTATATTCAAAATCTTAAAAATCTATCCCTCCAATATGCTTATCAAGCCTTTACTGCCGCTTGCTTTCTGTCTCTGCGCCGCTCTGCCGGCACTCGCCGAAACGCCTGCCGACTCCGCCAAAAACAAGAAGCCTTTGCCCGAGTGGCTGCCGAAAATCAGCGGCACGCTCCGCGCCAAGGGCGAATACCAGACGCGCGACAAAGAAGGGCGCTTTGAGGTGCGCAATGCCCGTGTGGCCCTCGACGGCAACGTGACGCCCATCGTGATTTACCGCGCCGAGGTAGACCTCTCCGACGAGGGACGTATCCGCATGCTCGATGCCTACGCCGGCGTGCTGCCCGTGAAAGGACTGACGCTGCGCATCGGACAGATGCGTGTGCCGTTCAGCATCGACGCGCACCGCTCGCCCCACAAGCAATTCTTCGCCAACCGCTCCTTTATCGCCAAGCAAGTGGGCGACGTGCGCGACGTAGGACTCTGCGCCTCGTACACCCTGCCCAAAACGCCGCTCACCATCGAGGGCGGGCTCTTCAACGGCTCGGGACTGACCGACCAAAAAGACTATTGGACGAAAAACCTCAACTTTTCGGCAAAGGTGCAATGGAAACCTGTGAAGATGCTCACGCTGCAAGGCTCGGTGCAGAAGATTTCGCCCACGGGCGGCACGGTGATGCTCTACGACGGCGGCGTGTCGTTTAACCACGCCGGCGTGTTCCTCGAAGCCGAATATCTGCGCAAGCATTACAAAAACAACGCCTACCACGCCGTGAATGCGCTCAACACGATGGCGGCCTATACGTTGCCGCTGCGCCGCGTGTTCGACCACCTGCGCTTCCTCACGCGCTTCGATATGATGGACGACCACAGCAGCGGCAGCCTCAACGACGAGGGCGTGCTGCAAACCGACGATGCCGCCCGCAAAAGGCTTACGGCAGGCATCACCCTCGGCTTTGCCAAACGCCTCGCGGCAGAACTGCGCCTCAACTACGAAAAGTATTTCTACGACAAAGGCGCGGCCATGAAAACCTCCGAGCGCGACAAAGTGGTCATGGAAATGATGATCCATTTCTGATTTTTGCTCCCGCTTTTCGTGCTTTCCTGCGCAGAAATAACTAATATTGCAGAAAAGTAAACAAGTTAACCAGTAAACGAGGAAATTTTCGTGCAAGCGAGTGCAGAGCCGAACTTGTTCGGACTATGCCGAGCGCAGCCGAAAATCTCAAAGAAACAAGACAGATCGCTTTTATAACCATAAAGTAACTTTTCTCGTTTACTCGTCTACTCGTATACTCGTTTACTAAATACATTATATATATGGTATCTTCAAAAAAGATTTTGGTTGTAGACGATGAACCGGACCTGCGCGAGATTTTGCAATGCAATCTCGAAAACGCCGGCTACGAAGTGGTAACTGCCGCCTCGGCCGAAGAGGCCATCGCGCTGCTCTCGCCCGACATCATGCTTGTGCTGCTCGACGTGATGCTCGGCGGCATGTCGGGCTTCCGTATGGCAGAAAAGATGCGCAAGGAACTCCACAACGACACGCCCATCATCTTTCTCACGGCCAAGGACGCGGAAAAAGATCTGCTCACCGGCTTTTCGGCAGGTGGCGACGACTACATCTGCAAACCGTTTTCCCTACACGAGGTGCTGGCACGCATCAGTGCCGTGCTGCGCCGCAGCGGCACGGAGGTGTCGAAACCGAAAACGCTGACCTCGGAAGGACTGACGATTGACTTTGAGCGCAAAGCAGCCTACGTGGAAGGCATGGAGGTGCGTCTTTCGCCCAAAGAGTTCGGCATTCTTAGCCTTATGGTACGGCAGCCAGGGCGCGTGTTCTCGCGCGACGAAATCCTCGCGGCGGTTTGGCGCGGCACCAACTGCATTGTCATCGACCGCACCATCGACGTACACATCGCCCGTCTGCGCAGAAAACTCGGCGCAGTCGGCCTGCGCCTCACCAACCGCCCGGGCTACGGCTATTGTTTTGAATAAAAAGGGGATTTTTATCTACTCGTCTACTTGTCTACTCGTCTACTTGTCTACTCGTCTACTAAAAAAATGATGCTTTCGTATCGCAGCAAACTGCTGCTGAACTTCACGTTGCTTTTCGCAGCCTTTACATTGTTGCTCGTAGGTTTCCAATACAATCGCGAGCGGCAATATCGGCGCGAGTTGCTCGAAGCGCGGCTTTTGAGTTATGCCGACCTCGTGGCGGGCGATATTGAAACAAACGGGCTGAACAGCACAACCGCCGTGGAAGAACTCAAAAAGGTGAAGTTGTTGCTGCCGAAAGAACTGCGCCTCACGGTCATCGGCAAGAATGGCACGGTGATATACGAGAGCGACGGCATGATGCCCCACGAGATGGGCAACCACCACGACCGCCCCGAGGTGCGCCTCGCGCTCAACGAGAACGAAGGCAGCGACATACGCGCCTCCGTCACCGAAGGCAAGGAATTTTTCTATTTCGCCAAGGCCTACGGCAGCCTCATCGTGCGCGTGGCATTGCCTTACGACGACGAGGTTCGCAACTTCATGAAAGCCGACAACGTGTTCCTGTGGTTTGCGCTGATGTTCTTCCCCATAGTGCTCGTGCTGCTCATTTATATCTCCGACCACTTCGGAAAGGCCATTGCCCAACTGCGCCTCTTCATCAGTTCCGCCGACAGGGGGCTGGTGGACTACGACCAGTTGAAGTTTCCCCACAGCGAACTGGGCGACGTGGCGGCAACGCTCACCCTGAAATACCGGCAACTCGATGAGAGCAACCGGCAAATCGCCTTGGAGCGCGAACGCCTCCTGCGCCACTTCCTCTATTCGGAAGCAGGCATCGCCATCTTTTCGCCCGACAGGCAGAAAATATTTGCCAACCCCAAGTTCACGCAATACGCCAACACAATCCTCGACCGCCCCACGGCCGACCTCAATGCGCTTTGGAGCAACGACCGCTTCCAGCCCGTTTGCGAGTTCCTCGAACAAAACGTAAACGGCGGCAGCCCCGTGCAGGAAGCGCCGCTCTTCCGCTACACGATACAGGCCGGCAGTTCTTGCTTTGCCGTGCAGGTGCTGATTTACAGCGACCAGAGTTTCGAACTGTCGCTCACCGACATCACGCAGGCCGAACAGACCAAGAAACTCAAGCAGCAGATGAGCAACAACATCACGCACGAACTGCGCACGCCGGTGAGCAGCATTCGCGGATATTTGGAGACAATCATGGAATGTGCGGGGCTAAACGAGCAGCGTAAGAACGACTTCCTGCGGAAAGCCCACGCGCAAGCCGTGCGGCTCACCGACCTCATACGCGACGTGGCCTTGATAACGAAAGCGGAAGAGGCTCCCGAAGCCTTGCCGCTCGAAACAATCGACGTGAGCCGCATGGTGGAAGACATTGCCGACGAACTGCGCGGCGGCATGGAGCAGGCGGGCATGGAGTTCCAGCAACTCATTCAGCCGGGCACGACGCTCACGGGCAACTATTCCCTCGTCTACGCTATTTTCCGCAATCTTATGGAAAACAGCATCCGCTACGCCGGGCAGGGTACGAAGATGTGTGCAGAACTCTACAACGAGGACAAAGATTTTCTCTATTTCTCTTTCCGCGACACGGGCTGCGGCGTACCCGAGGAGCATTTGCCGCGCCTCTTCGAGCGGTTCTATCGCGTCACGGAAGGACGCACGCGCGACTGCGGCGGCACGGGACTCGGCCTCTCTATCGTGCGCAACGCCGTGCTCTGCCATTCCGGCGAGATCTCCGTGCGCAACCGCAAAGGCGGCGGCCTCGAAATCTTATTCTGCCTGAAGAAAACACACAAAAACGGGTTAAGAAACTGAACATAAAGAAAAGGGGAGCATCGCTGCTCCTTTTTTATATTTCATTCAGCAGAAAGGCCATATAAAACGGCAAAGTAAGCAATGCATCGCTTCGCCCAACATTGTAATCGCCCAATTTAATAGCATGGCTAACATGATACTTTTCAGGGTGTCTCAACAGGGTTTTCAAGGATTTTGCATTGCCAGTCTTCGCCTTACATTCTACTGGCGTGCAAGTTCCCTTGTAACGAATGATAAAATCAATTTCTATACTGTCGGGTTTTTGGAAGTAATATAATTTACGCCCCATCTTCCCCAAAATATCAGCCAAGGCGTTTTCATAGATAGCACCTTTATAGGCATTCAGCTGCCCTTGCAGGATATCAGACTGAGTGCCATCGTCCAGCATACTGATAAAAAGCCCTGTATCTGCCATATATACTTTGAAGCAATCCTGAATAGCATTGCCTCCCAGCGGCAATTCTGTAATCGAAAGGTTGTAGCAGCGGCGAATAATACCGGCATCTTCTATCCATTGCAAGCTGCTGATATATTCGCTGCTACGACCGCCCTTGCGAACTACGGAATAAGTGAACTTCTTATTGTCTCTGCTTAATTGGCGAGGGATAGACTCGAAGCATTCCCTGATGCGCGACCTATCCTGCGGGGCGGCGTATTTCACCATGTCTGACTTATATTCGTCAATGATACTCCGTTGAACGCTTATCACCTGATTGACATCGCGTGTCTCCAAGAACGTTTTGACAGCCTCCGGCATTCCGCCAATGATGATATATTCCAGCAACAGCTGACGCAAACGATTGTGAATAGCTTCCGGCACAGGCGTTTCTTGTTCAAAACATTGGCGCAATAAGTCAAAGACAGGAGATTGAATGCCATTAGCCCAAAGCCATTCTTCAAAATCCATGGGATACATATCCACTATCATCTCAAATCCTACCGGCGTAGAGCCTACCGCCCCTTCCTGATGCTCTGAACGATAACCGTTAACGCCGAGCAACGAACCGGTGCAAATGACATCGAACCGACCATCTAACTTAAAGAATTTGAGAGAAGCGCGCGCCTGAGGGCAATCTTGTATCTCGTCAAAGATAATCACGGTCTTACCAGGCACAAACCGAGCATCGGGCAATGCGGCAGAGATGGCGACAATGAGATAATCCACGCTTAAAGCCCCTTGGAACAAAGATTTTAGGTCTTTCTGCTCATGGAAATCCATGTAAACCACATGCTTATAATGCTTCGATGCAAATTGGCGCACGGAGCTCGTTTTTCCGCATTGGCGGCAACCTTTTATAACCAATGGCTTCCTGTTTTTATTGCTTTTCCAAAGGCTAAGAAAGTTCTCAATTTTTCTTTTGTACATATATTGTTATAATTGAGAGCAGTAGGATTTATTAACACACTTTTTCGGGCGACTTTTTCGCCGAAGTACACACTTTTTCGGGCGACTTTTTGCTTAATTCTACACTTTTTCGGGCGACTTTCGTTTGCAAAGGTACTTTTTTAAGGCGAAAACAGCCCAATGAAATTATAAAAATGGGAGCAAGTCCCCCGTTTATCCCCTCAACCCCTTTTTAGTGAGAATATAAAACACGACGGGCACGCCGATAAGTGGCGTGACGGCTGCGAGGGGCAGGATGCCGCGCTCGCCGGGCAGGCGGGTGAGCAGCAGGGCAAAGAGAGCCACGTTGCCGCCCCAAAGCATGGTGGCGGGGATAAGCAGGCGATGGTCGGCGCGGCGATAGAGCAGGCGCACGATGTGCGGCACAGCAAGGCCGATAAACGACACGGGGCCG
>SAMEA3663013__coassemble_682_pt1 | contig 19502 bp, 17 predicted proteins | sample SAMEA3663013__metabat2_low_PE_021 | metagenome-assembled genome bin SAMEA3663013 (sample SAMEA3663013) | pig gut metagenome | biome: pig gut; feature: pig-associated habitat; material: faeces | place: France | collected 2012
CTGAGGACATACTAACTGAAAAGGAATGAATTACAACCATTCTTTGCGGAGCAAGACGGCAGAGCCGAGCACTATGAGCGTGCCTCCCCGTTTGCTTCGCGGCAGCGGGCAGGTTTTTCGCAATCACTACCTATCTCGTAAGTCCTTGCTGGTACTTCTATATTCGCCTGTCATATCTGCCATCGGCAATGTCGTGGACTTCATGGTCAGCACGTCTCAGTTCGGTGGCGTTGAACCCGAAAGCATCATGAACGACAACTTCGGCGGATAAACTCCGAAACGACAACTCCGGCAGACAATCTCAAGTTTCTCTGCCGCGAGTTCAAATGAATCATCAAAAAACCTCCCTCGTCCGAAAGGAACTGAGGGAGGTTTTTTGCAACTTATCTGTGCTTCAATTTTCTGAGTCCAGATGCTGAATCAGATGCTGAGTTCGTCGAGAACTTTGATGAGTTTCTTGTCCATGGGTTTGCGGCGGCTGACGGCATCGATGAAGGGCACATAGACTACTTCGTTGTTTCTCACGCCGACCATGATGTTTCTCTGTCCTCTGACGAGGGCTTCGATGGCGCCGACTCCGACTTGTGAGGCAAGGATGCGGTCGCGCGCTGTGGGGCGTCCTCCTCGCTGGAGGTGTCCGAGGATGGAGACGCGCACGTCAAAGTTCGGATATTCTTTGTTCACTCGGTCGGCATAGTACATGGCACCGCATTTTGGGCTTTCGCTGACGATGACGATGCAGCTCTTTTTGCTCTTTCGGATGCCTCGTTCCATGAACTCAATGAGCTGGTCGCTTCCCGTTGTGTCTTCCGGAATGATGGCAGCTTCTGCTCCGGCTGCAATGGCACTGTTTTGAGCGAGGAAACCGGCATCGCGTCCCATGACTTCCACGAAGAAGATGCGCTCGTGGCTTGTGGCGGTGTCGCGAATTTTGTCCACGCATTCCGTGATGGTGTTGAGCGTCGTGTCATAGCCGATGGTGCTGTCCGTACCGAAGAGGTCGTTGTCAATGGTGCCGGGCAGTCCGATGCAGGGGAAGTCATATTCTTCTGCGAGCGTCATGGCACCTGTCAGCGAACCGTTTCCACCGATGACGATGAGGGCGTCAATGGCTTCTTTTCGCAGTGTTTCGTAGGCTTTCTTTCGTCCGGCAGCCGTTTGGAACTCTTTGGAGCGTGCGGTTCGGAGAATTGTTCCGCCCGTCTGGATGATGTTGCTGACGTCTTCCGTGGTGAAGTTTTTCACTTCGTCGTGAATGAGTCCTTCGTAGCCACGATAGATTCCTTTCACTTTAAATCCGTTGCAGATTCCGCTTCGTGTGACGGAACGAATGGCGGCATTCATGCCGGGAGCGTCGCCTCCGGAGGTCAAGACGCCGATACATCTTATTTTTCCCATCTTGGTTTTCTTGTTTGTTTTTGTTCTGTTTTTGGTGTTGGTTTTTACCTATTGGTGGTATGTATTTTCAGAAGAGGAAGGAGGTTCCCCACATGAGCAGCATTCCGACGGCAAGTCCGGCGAGAACTTTGGGTGTGATGTGACGAATGTACCATGTGGCACTGATGCCTTCCATTCTCATCAGCAGGATGCCGCTCACGGTGCCGCCAATCAGGAGGGAACCGCCGAAGGTGGTGGCGAAACTGAGGACATACCAGAACTGACCGTCGCAAGCAAACTCGGCGGGAACGGCGAGGCGCTCGGAGACGTGGAAGATGTCAATGCCGCCGATGAGTGTGGCGATGTTGCCGAAGATGGCGGAGAGCCCGCTCATGACGATTCCGATGACGTAGGAGTCAGCCCCCGTTTCCAGAATCCAACGATTCAGTTTCGCAAGTAGTCCCGTCTCGGTCAGTGCTCCGAACATGAGACTGATGCCGACGAAGTAGAGGATGTTCTGCAGGTTGGCATATTGCAGCGCTTGCGGGAGACGTTTCTGCACCATGGTGTCGCTGCCGAGCAGGGAGCGGTTGCAGAGTTCGTTCACAATCCAGATGAGTGCCAGCACACAGAGTGCGCCCAGCGAAGAGGGGAGGAGTGTGATGCGGTGGAAAGTCGGGATGAACCACAGTCCGCCGATGCCGACAAAGAGCAGGAGCAGGCGTTGCGGGCGAGTCAGCAGCGTGTCGTCGCCACGATAGGGCGGGTGAGTCTGTGCAAACTCAATGCGTGAGGGAAGCGTGTGGTGCAGAAGGAAAAGGATGGTTACCAACGCAGCCACGACGGGAATGGCAAGGTGATAGAAATATTCCGTCGGGGTGACCAGCTTTTGCGACCAAAGGGTGAGGCTGGTGATGTCGCCAATCACTGTCATCGCACCTCCGCAGTTGGCAGCCAGGATAATCACGGAGCAATAAATCTTCCGCAATTTATCCGTTTGCAGCAGCGGATGCACGATGGTCAGGAGCAACACGACCGTGGCGAGATTGTCCAAATTGGCGGAGAGCAAAAAGGTGAGTGAAGCCAACACCCAAAGCAGTTTTTTCGGGCGGCGCGTGCGCAGCCATTCCGTGATGAAGTCAAAGCATCCGTTGTTGTTGAGGACTTCCACGATGGACATGGTTGCCAGCAGGAACAGCACGATGTTGGCGCACTGCACAAGATAGTCAAAGAAGACAAAGCGAGCGATGAACTCTTTGACGGAGGTGGCAGTGATGACGTGGGAGGAAAGGAAAGAAAGGAAGGAAAAGGGGTGACGGTCAATGATGTAGAAGGAACCGTCCGAAATGTAAAGAAGCCAGCAAGTGACCCCCGCAAAGATGGCAACTGCGGCTTTGTTCATTTTGTTGATTGGCTCAGTGGCAATCAGCAGGAGGGCAATCAATAAAATGGCGAGAATGAATAGGGTCATCTTGTTTCAACTTCAAAAGTTCATCTCTGAGTGGGGAAGGCAGAATTGCAAATGTGCCTTGCGCAAAGAGTGTGAGCGGCAAACGGGGCTCGAACCCGCGACCCTTGGCTTGGGAAGCCAATGCTCTACCAACTGAGCTACTGCCGCGTTCTTTATTTTATTGGCAGCAAAGTTACGTAAAATTCGCAAAAGCGTGCGTTTCTTAGCAGATAATTTTGTGCTTAAAACTATGATTGACTAAAAAATGAGAGAAAGGGGAGAATTTTTTCCTCAAAACTTGAAGTAAGGCGCGAGCCGCTGGAAGTCTGTTTCGGAAAAGTCGGGACTGTTGCGAAGGTCCGACCACGAGCGTAGCGAGCCGAACTTCTGGCGAAAGCGCATGATGGCGCAAACCTGGTCGTAGGAGAGATAGGGATGCCGCAGCAGGGTCTTGAAGTCGGACTTATTCACATCGATTTGCCTCGGCGTTTCACCCGCGCCAATCTCAAACCATTGCTCTATGCCCTCGGGCAAATCGCCGATTTCGCGCAGCTGCGCCGTGCTTATGTAACCGCCCAGCCGCTCGCGATAGCGGCAAATCTGTGCCGCTCGGTAACGCCCTATGCCGGGAATGCGCTGAAGGAGCGTCGTGTCAGCGGCGTTGAGGGAAAGCACCGTAAGTTCGCCGAACTTTTCAGGATAGATGCGCCGCAGGCTATCGCGCCTGCCTGCATCTTTCGCAAAGCAATTTGCATTTTCCTCCGTAATCGGTGGAATCATGATATAGGGCCGCAGCCTTTGGAACTCTTCTTCGGTCAAGCCATACAGGCGGCGGAAATCGTCGGCACTGCGCCAGCGTCCGCCTTTACGGCGATATTTCAAGAGATTGCGCACCTGCCACGGTTTCAGCCCCACGCGCAGCAGCGTTGCAGAGTCTGCCTCGTTGGGATTAAAAGGAAACAGTTCAGCCACAGCGGGTAGCTTGCGTCGCGCCGCGCGTTGCAGGCTGTCGGCACGCAGGCTTTCTTCAAATGCCGCCAGTTCTTTTCTGTCGTCCTCGGAAATCTTATCATTTTCCGCGTTGCCGCGCCCTGAGAACCACCATCTGCCGGCGATGATGAGCAAAACAACAATGAGCAACACGCCGAAGGCGCGCTGCTCACTGCGGGTAATATGGTATTTCTGCTTTAACGACACTAACTATATATTATATAATGCCTTGTGCCATCATGGCGTGCGCCACTTTCATAAAGCCGGCGATGTTTGCGCCCTTTACATAGTTGAGGTAGCCGTCGGTGCGTCCGTAGCGCAAGCATTGGTCGTGTACGGCCGACATAATCTGGTGCAGCTTTGCATCGACTTCCTCGGCCGTCCAAGAAAGGTGCATGGCGTTTTGCGTCATTTCCAGGCCAGAGGTTGCCACGCCGCCGGAGTTTACTGCCTTGCCCGGGGCAAAGAGTTGGCGATGCTCGATAAAGTAGTCCACAGCCTCGGCGGTGCAACCCATGTTGCTTACCTCAGCCACGCACTGCACGCCGTTTGCCACGAGTTGCTCGGCATCTTGCAGGTTCAATTCGTTCTGAGTGGCGCAAGGCAGGGCAATATCTACCTTCTGCTCCCACGGTTTCTTGCCGGCGAAGAACTGGGCTTCGGGATAACGCTCGGCGTAAGGCGCAACGATGTCTTCGCCCGATAGGCGCAGCTCGAGCATGTAGTCGATCTTTTCGCCGCTCACGCCCTTGGGGTCGTATACGTAGCCGTCGGGACCGCTCAGCGTCACGACCTTCGCGCCCATCTCGGTGGCTTTCTTGGCTGCGCCCCATGCCACGTTGCCGAAGCCGGAGATGGCCACCGTCTTGCCCTTGATGTCGAGCCCGTGCTCGGCGAGCATTTGATTTACAAAGTAGAGTGCGCCGTAGCCGGTTGCCTCCGGGCGGAGAATAGAACCGCCGAAGTCGAGGCCCTTGCCCGTAAACGTACCGGTGTGTTGGCGCGTGAGTTTCTTATACATGCCGTACATGTAAGCCACCTCGCGTCCGCCTACGCCGATGTCGCCGGCAGGCACGTCTTGGTCGGGGCCAAGGTTGCGCCAAAGCTCAAGCATGAAGGCCTGGCAGAAGCGCATGATTTCTGCCTCGCTGCGACCGCGCGGGGCAAAGTCCGAACCGCCTTTCGCGCCGCCCATAGGCAGCGTGGTAAGGGCGTTCTTGAACGTCTGCTCGAAGCCGAGGAATTTGAGAATGCTCAGATTAACGGAGGGGTGGAAGCGCATGCCGCCTTTGTACGGGCCGATGGCGTTGTTGAACTGCACGCGGTAGCCAAGGTTTACGTGCGTGTTGCCGCGATCGTCAACCCAGGGCACTTTGAAGGTAAAGATGCGGTCGGGTTCTACGAGCCGTTCGATGAGACTCACGCGCTCGAACTCGGGATGCTGGTTATAAATGTCTTCAATAGAGAGGAGCACTTCGCGCACTGCTTGCAAGTACTCTTTTTCACCCGGATGCTTTGCTTCCAGATTTTGCAGGATTAATTCGGTTTTCATGATATTTAGGATAATAACAAGGTTTAGTAGACGAGTAAACGAGTAGACAAGTAAACAAGTCAATGTTAGTAGACGAGTAAACGAGTAGACGAGTAAACAAGTCCAGGCTCATTCATATTATATGCGCAAATGTAAGCAAAAAGACCGCACTCCACAAACTTTTCAGGGTTTTAATATAAGAAAGTTGCGAAAAACTTATCTTTTCCTTGTCTTTTTGATAGAATTGACCCTTTTGCGTGCGCCTTTACTTGCTATCTGTGTAGCCGAGGGTGCGTAGGAGGGGAAGGAGGCGCTGGCGCACATCGCCTTGGATAAGGATTTGCCCGTCCTTCTCCGCGCCGCCGGTGCAGAGCCGCTTTTTGAGTTCGCGGCTCAGGGAGCGCAGGTCGTTGTCGCTGCCCGTGAAGCCCTTTATCACGGTGACGGTTTTGCCTGCCCGCCCCGACTTTTCCAGGTGCAAACGCAAACGCTGCCGTTCGGGCGGCAGCGTTGCTATGGGTTCGTCATTAGTGTCGTCGTCGGTGGTGAACGCAAAGTCGGGATTGGTGGAATAAACCATTCCGAGGCGTTTCTTCCAGTCGTTGTCTTTCATCTTTCAGATTATTCCTTTTGGGAGAGTTTTACCAGCTGCTTGCCGTTCTCATCGTTCAGGAAGAGATAGTTGCCGGCAAGGCGCAGCTGCTTCGTCTTTGCAAGAGCGTCGAGGAAAGGACGCTCCCACTTGGCATCTTGGCAGAGCATGCGCGTGCTGCCAAGGGCGGAGAAGTCGGCCTTACCCGCTTGCAGGTCTTTCAGGTTGAACGAACCAGTCAGGCGGTTGCATCCCGTAAAACCGTAGAGGCTGCCTTTCTTCGTGTCGAAGCCGATAAAGGGCGTTTCGCTTTCGCTTTGCGGCACTGCCTGCCCGTCAATTACCTGCGCGTACCATTTTCCTTCGAGCAGTTCGGCGGTCAGCGTGCGCTTTAGGCAAGCCACGAGTTCGCCGCCGCGCTCATCGGTGAGCACGAATGCCTCTGCATTGCCCTTAGCCTGCTTGCACGAGCGCAGGGCTGCGTAGAGTTTTTGTTCTGTCTCGTTATCCGGGCAATAGCGCAAGGTAGTAACCATTTTCGAGAAGTCGAGTTGCGATCCCTTTTGTGGGAGGTCGGCAGAGAAGGAATTGCAGCCCGTGTTGCCGTTCAGCCTGCCGTTTTCAATGCCGAAGTAGGGTGCTTTTGCGAGGTTGCTCACCGTTTCGCCGTTGATTTGCGCCACGTACCATTCGCCCGAGAGCGTTGTCAGGTCGAGGCTTTTGCTGCAGCCGGTCAGCAGGGCGATGGCGAGCAGGGGCAAGAAAAGTTTGATTTTTTTCGTCATAATATAGTTTTGAATTTATTAGAATTTACTTGTTGGTAGGATAAACTGCAAATTTCTTTTTTATTGCCACAAATTTTCTTTTTTGCCCTCGAATTATCTTTTTTATTGCCCACGAATCTCACGAATCTACACGAATCGTTTTCAATGAATAATAATGGCGACCTGTTCGGTCGCACGAATTTTCACGAATTCAAATATTTTCGGCTGCGCTTGGCAATTTCAATCGCACTTGCTTTCGCAAAATTCGTGTGATTCGTGCGACCGATCAGGTCGCCATTATAAGCGCAAAGCAGAGATTCGTGTAAATTCGTGAGATTCGTGGGCAAAAAACATAATTTGAAGATAATTACGTGGTAGTTTACTAATCAGCCAATGCGTTAGAATTTATATCCGATGGTAAGTATCACGTTGTTACGTTTGAAGTTGACGCTCGTGGCGGCGAGGTCGTTGGTGATTGTACCTTCCGAAGAATAATGGAAAGGATAGAAATCGCCCTTTTGCGTCTGATACTGATAGGCTGCGTCGGCATAGAAATGCTTGCCTCGGTAGCCCAGGCCGAACGTGCCGCGATGCAGTTCGCCGAGGTTTACGTAGTCGGTATAGGTAGCAGCAAGATACGAGGGACTGTTTGTGAAGAGATTGAGAAAAGCGTCCTGCTTGTGCGGGGCGGAAACGTAGTTGTAACCGGCGCGGAGGAACAGACCTTTTGCTATCTTGGCTTCTGCGCCTACTTTGAACGTATGCACGCCTTTCAGACATTCGTCGGCCTCGGTGTCGAGTGCATAGTCGCGCGTGCCGTTGTCCCAGTTGCTGTAATAGTCGTACGTGTTGTAGCGCACGTTCGTGGAACTATAATTTGCGAACTCGTATTCGAGGTCGAGCGCGAGTATATTCTCAATCGTCGTGGCTGCGCTCAGATTGATGCGCCACGGCGTACGCAGTTTGTAGTCAATGGGAATTACGTCCTGCTCGTACTCAGTGTAAGGCGTTGCAGACCCGTTGTCATACCACGGCGACGTCATTTGCAGATAATTGCTTTGCGTGAGGTTGTAGAACGTCGGCGTGCTTACCGAAAAGCCGATGCGGAAGGGGTTGTCCTCGATGGGGCGCACGATAAAGCCAAACTTCACGTCTACGCCGTTGCCCGAGAGCTTTTCCTCGCTATTCATCAGGTACGGGCCGATATCTACGCGGTTACCGTTATTGTAGCCGATAATATTTTCTCCATACACCACGCCGCTCTTCAGGCTTACGTCGTAGCAACCTACGGTCAGGCCGGCATAAAAGCGGTCCTTGAAGTTGAAGGAGACATTAAAGTCAAATTCATGTATACCGCCCCACTGCGCCCTGCGGTAATTGTAGCGGCTGGCCTCGCTGGGCAGGTAGTTCACGCTTTTGCCGTCGGCGCTTTCCTCGGCATCAATCAGGTAGCTCTGATAGCCGGCATAACCCAAAGGGCAAACGTCATAACTTTGCTGCGTCAGCCAGCCTTGGTCGCCGCCGTCGTATAAGAGGTTGTCGCGGGCGGCGATGTCGGCAATTTGCCAGCTCTGCGAAAGTCCGCCGTCAAGGTTGCCGCCGGTTGAGAGCGTGTTCTTGAAATTGCGGCGCTTCTGATAGTTGAAGCCGATATTCATAAAGCGAACGGACTCGCTACCCAATTTACAAGCATACACAAAGCCGAGCTGGTCGAACGAGGCGCGCGTCTTTTTCAGGTCGTAAAGTTCAATGCCGTCGGGCTGCGACGTGATGCTCGCCGTGATGGCGGCGTCGCTCTTGCGGTATAGGCCGATGGCGGCGGGATTGGTGCCCATTGTGGAAAGGTCTGCGCCAAGGGCGTTCATGGCGCCGCCCATGCCCACATAGCGTGCCGTGCCCGTGAGGTCGCTGCCCGAAAGGGCTTCAAACTTATAAACGTCCTGCGCCTCTGTGGCAAGACCTGCCGAAAGCAGCAAGGCTGAAAGAATATATTTCGATTTCATCGTTAAGTCGGGTTTTGAGATGATACAATATTATATATAGTAGACAAGTAGACGAGTAGACAAGTAAACGAGTAGACGAGTTTTCAGGTAAAATGGTCAGCGAATGCCTTTCGCTATTCATTATCTGCGTCCGCCTCGGCTGCCTCCGCTAAATCCGCCTCGGCTGCCTCCGCTAAATCCGCCTCGGCTGCCGCCGCTGAAACCGCTACTGCGCGAGGGCGTGCTGAACGAGGATGAGGACGACGAGCGTGAGGGCGTGCTCGGCGTTGAGAATGAGCGGGAAGAGTTGTTGTTGATGCTGCGATTGCCGAGATTGCCCGAGCGCATGGTGCGCGTGCTCTGATTAGAGTTGCCCGAGGGCGTTGTGACCGTTCGGTTCACGCTGCGCCCGCCGCGCAGATTGAGGTTGCCCGAGCGGCTTGGCGTAGAGCCCGTTGCACCCGTAGTGCTTACAGTGCCGCGTGTGCCGCGCGAGTTGTTGCGCAGGCCGAGATTGCCCGCCGTGGGACGGGAAGAGGGATAAAGCCCTGCGCCACGGTTGCTGCCGCGCGTGCCGCGCGAGCCGTGGGCAGCGAAACCGCCGTTAGAGGGACGGGCAGGTACCCAGTCGTGATGGTGATGCGGCGGATACCATCCGTGATAATGGTGTCCCCACCAAGGGTCGTAGCAATAGTAAGGCGACCAAGCCCAGCGGTCATACCACCACCACGAACTCCAACCAATGCCGAAACCCAGCCCGTAGGCCCAGGCGGGCGTGTACCAGGGGTCGTAATAAATATCGTAGAAATCAATGTAATAGGGACTGCTCACGTAAACGCCGGCACGCGGACTGTGGAAACGTACAATGCGCGAGGTGTAAGTGCCGTCGGCATCGCTCATCGCCCATTCCTCTTCGTCGGCATAGGTCGTGTCGGCGGGTTGCGGTGCTGCGGTGTTGGGGCGACGGTTGTACTCATCCACGTCGCGCAGCCTCGTGAAACTTTTGTTTTCAAGCGGTGCGCCGCTCAGCGGGTCGGGAAAATCGCCGATGCGCCGCCCCACGCCTTCCGCATAAGGGTCGTCGTCAGTATCAACCTTAACGGTCTTGCTCTTCTTTTTAGAAGGAACGAAATACACGTCGTCGTCCTGTGCACTGCCTGCCATCGAGAAAGAGGCAAGGAGTATGAAGATAAAAAGCTTTTTCATGACATGCGTTTTTTTAGAGGTTTAGTCCTGAAGGCTGATGCGCCGTATGGCCGCGCCTTGGGGTTTCCGTGTTGTCTGTATCGCAAATTTATGCTTTTTTCCCCGACTATCCTGCCTTTATACCCGCTTTTAACGGCGGAAAACCCTGTTTTTTCAGATTATTTGCAAATGGCGGGGGAAATAGTTGCCGTTTTCGCAAGTTTTTGCTTGAAGCAACCGTCTTTCCCGGGCTGATATTTTTTACTTTCTGCCTTTCTTTTTTTTCTTCCCCTTGATACTTTTCCCTTTCTCCGTGATATTTTTTCCTTTCCTATAAGATATTTTTTATTACAAAGTTTGTAACGCATGTTAGAAAGTTTGTAACACATATTACAAAGTTTGTAATACATGTTACAAAGTTTGTAACAAAAAATATCTGCGCAGATAGTGAAAAACATCAAGGGGAAAAGAAAAAATAGTGCCGAGAAAGTAAAAATTATCTTGCTGATACTTTGCCCCTCTACGCGGCAAGCCGCCGGGAATATGGCAGCCGGCGGGCGCAGGGCACAAAAAAAGCCAGGGCGTATCGGAATACGTCCTGGCTGTAATGGGGCGAATGTTACTAACGCTCTTCTTTGAGCCGCTCCTGCGCCGCAAGGTAGGCTTTCTGCCAATCTGTGTCGATGCTGAAAGGTGTGATTTCGCCGCCTTCGTTGATATACGACATCGTGGTCTCTGTGTCGGGGTCGTTGAAAAGCGGGTTGGCGGCGGAGGTCTCCATGAACAGCGCGATGCGCTTGCGGCGCTTGCTGTCGCTGAGCCGCTTGGTGTCGATTACCTCGCTGAAAAAGAGGGTGAGAAACTCGGAAAGATAGTAGGCCTGCGTGTCGAGAAACTGCGCCGACACCGTTTCGCTCTGCTCAAATGCCTTCGACTTGATGTAAATCAGTGCGGTGCGCTTGAATTGTGCTATCTGCGTTTGCGTGTAACCGCTCGTGGGGGTGTTGACAATGCGCGTGGCATTGTCGAGCACCATTTTGTAGACGTCCTGGGCAGGAGAGGCCAGCGGACAAAAGAGTAGGGCTGTGAAGAAAAGCGTGCGTATCATAAGTATATATTTTTTTTAGTAGACGAGACAAGTCACTCATTTTCTGAAATAGGCTTCGCGCCTCTTCGCCCCGTGCTCACGCGGTCGGCATTGGCGCGGGCGAAGGCCGCCCACGAGTGCGTCGAAGCGCCTGCGGCGGGCTGGGGGCGAGAAGTTTGCAGGAAATGGCAATAGGCGGCGGCGAGGGCGTCGGTGGCATCGAGGAAAGGCACACTCTCTGCCGCGTCGAGATGCAGCACCTTGCCGAGCATGGCGGCCACCTGCTCCTTAGAGGCCGCGCCGTTGCCCGTGATGGCCTGCTTGATTTTGAGCGGCGCGTATTCGTGGATGGGTACGTCGCGGCTGATGGCGGCGGCAATGGCCACGCCCTGCGCACGCCCCAGCTTGAGCATGCTCTGCACGTTCTTGCCGAAGAAAGGAGCCTCGATGGACAGTTCGTCGGGCAGGAACTCCTGCAAAAGCTTGGTGACCTGCTCGTGGATGCGCCCGAGTTTGAGGTAAACGTCCTTGCAGCGGCGCAGGTCGATGACACCCATGGCTTTCACCTCCACGCGCTTGCCCTGAATGTGCAGCACGCCGTAGCCCAGCACGTTGGTGCCGGGGTCGATGCCGAGGATTATCTTGTCGAGGGGTGCTTGCGGTGTTTTCATAGGCGGAGGGAGGCGCACAGAGTCTGGCGGAAGGGCGGGGCGCAATAACTTTCTGCGCAGCAAAATTACGAAACAAGGCAATACGCCGCTGTTATTTTCTGTAAAATTTTCTTATATCAAGATTTAGTTTTACATTTGCATTTCAAACTTTGCTTATAAGACAATATAAATAAACGCGATTTTATTATGAAACGTCTTTTGTTAGTTTTGTGCTGCATGGCGGCACTTATGCCGCTCACGGCGCAGGCACAGGCCGTTATCAAGTTTGACAAGACCAGCCACGACTTCGGAAAGTTTAAGGAGTCTGCCCCGCAGACTTATTCCTTTGTGTTTACCAATACGGGCGACCAACCGCTTGTGATCCAGCAGGCCTTTGCCTCCTGCGGTTGCACCGTGCCCACGTTTTCCAAAGAACCCGTCCAGCCGGGCGAGAAGGGAAAGATTACCGTGACTTATAACGGCAAGGGCAAATTTCCCGGACATTTCAAAAAGCCCGTGACGGTGCGCTCCAACGCTTCCAACCAGATGGTGCGCATTTATGTTGAGGGAGATATGGTTTCAGAGCAATAAATTTTCTTCCCCCTGATATGAACTCGAACTACTACCTCGTAATTATGGCGGGCGGCGTAGGCAGCCGCTTCTGGCCCGTGAGCAGTGAGGAGCTGCCCAAGCAGTTCCTCGACATTCTCGGCACGGGGCGCACGCTCCTCCAACTCACCGCCGACCGCTTTCGCGACATCATCCCGCAGGACAATATATATATAGTAACTTCTGCCAACTACTGCGACCTCGTGAAGGAGCAACTGCCTGAGATACCCGCACAGAACATTCTCGCAGAGCCGTGCCGGAGAAACACTGCTCCGTGTATCTGCTACGTGAGCTGGAAGATAAAGAAACGCAACCACAAGGCAAACATCGCCGTGGTGCCGAGCGACCACATGGTGACCGATGAGAAGAAATTCGCTGAAGCTATTCAGCAAACGCTCGAATACGCCGCCGAAACCGATGCTATCGTAACCCTCGGCATTAAGCCCACGCGCCCAGAAACGGGCTACGGGTACATCAAGGCCGACCTTAGCTTTGCCTCTTCGCGCAAAAACAATATGTTCCGCGTAGATGCCTTCAAGGAAAAGCCAAACCGCGAGACGGCAGAGCTTTATCTCAAGCAAAGCAGCTATTTCTGGAACTCGGGCATCTTTATCTGGAACGTCAGCACGATTGTCAACGCCTTCCGCGTGTACCAGCCCGCCATGTCGCGCATCTTCGAGGATTTGCTTCCCGTCTACGACACGCCGCAGGAACAGGAAATGATTGACAAACTCTTCCCCGAATGTGAGAATATCTCCGTGGATTATGCCATTATGGAGCACGCAGAGGAAATCTTCGTCTATCCCGCCAGTTTCGGCTGGAGCGACCTTGGAACGTGGGGCTCGCTGCGCGAACAGGTGCAGAAGGACGCTTACGGAAACGCTTGCATCGGCCCGGACATCGACCTCTACGAAACTTACAACTGCATCGTCCATGCCACTGGCGAGAAGAAAGTAGTTGTACAAGGCTTGGACGGATATGTCGTGGCCGAAAAAGACGGAACTTTGCTTATATGCAAACTTTCGGAAGAACAGCGCATTAAACTTTTTCATTAAATCGTTTATCTAATTTTCTCCCTCCCTACGCCTCACCGTTAAAATGCACTCCGAAGCCCGTTTTTGGCAAAACGCGATAGAGCATTGGTATGCCGCGAACAAGCGCGAACTGCCTTGGCGTGGCATTGCCGACCCTTATAAGATTTGGGTTTCGGAAATTATTTTGCAGCAAACGCAGGTGGCGCAGGGATGGGCATACTATGAGCGTTTCGTAGCGCGCTTCCCCGACGTGGCCGCGCTTGCTGCCGCCGATGAGGCAGAGGTGCTGAAATTGTGGCAGGGTCTCGGCTATTACAGCCGTGCCCGCAACATGCACCGCGCCGCCCGCCAAATCATGGAGCAATGGCAGGGACGCTTCCCGCAAACTTATGAAGACGTGCGCGGGCTGACTGGCGTGGGCGACTACACCGCCTCCGCCATTTGTGCATTTGCCTACAACCTGCCTTGCGCCGCCGTGGACGGCAATGCCTACCGCGTGCTGTCGCGCTGCTTCGGCATCGACACGCCCATAGATACAACTGCGGGCAAGAAAGAGTTTGCCGCCCTCGCGCAGGCTTTGCTCGACAAGGACGCCCCAGGGCTTTACAACCAAGCCCTTATGGACTTCGGCGCCACGCAATGCACGCCGCAGAGTCCCCGTTGCACCGACTGTCCCCTCGCGGGCAGCTGCGCAGCGCTTGCAGAGGGCAGGGTGGGGGAACTGCCGCGCAAAGAAAAAGGCGCGAAGGTGACCGACCGCTACCTATATTATATTGTGTGCCGCACGGCAGAGCGCGTCTTTATGCGCCGCCGCCCGAAAGGCGATATATGGCAGGGGCTTTACGAGCCGCTGCTCATTGAAAGCGACGCGCCGCTATCGTTCACGGCCTTGCAGCAACGCCTCGCTGAGTTGCTGCCGCCCGCCACGGCATTGCGCCCCGTGGCTTCGGGCATCACGCACCGGCTTACGCATCGCAGGCTCGTGGCCGATTGCTACGAAGCCCGCCTGCCCGAAAATACCGAGACGCAGATAGCAGGTTGCAGCCCGTACAGTCGCGATGCGCTGGAAGCACTGCCCGTGCCGCGCCTCGTTGAAAAGATATTGCAAAAAGCATTAGAGAAACACTAGAAATAAAAAAACTTTCCCATGTCAAGAAAGAGAAAGCCCCTTCCCATACTCACCGACATACTCATCACCGACGTCGCCGCCGAGGGCAAGGCTATTGCCAAGGTGGACAACCTCGTTATCTTCGTGCCTTACGTCGTGCCGGGCGATGTGGTGGATCTTCAAATCAAGCGCAAGAAACACAGTTACGCAGAGGCGGAAGCCATTGCCATAAAAAAATACTCCGAACTCCGCGCCCAGCCCTTCTGCAAGCACTTCGGCGTGTGCGGCGGTTGCAAATGGCAATGCCTGCCCTACGAGGAACAGCTCCGTTTCAAGCAGAAACAGGTGGCGGACAACCTTACGCGCATCGGCAAGATAGAGTTGCCCGAAATGATGCCCATACTCGGCAGCAAGCACGTTGCCCGCTATCGCAACAAGCTCGAATTCGGTTTTTCCAACAAAAAGTGGCTCACCTCGGAGCAGGTGGCCTCGGGCGTGCAGTTCGATTGCATGGACGCCGTGGGCTTTCATATTCCCGGCGCATTCGATAAAATTCTCGACATCGAAGAATGTCATTTGATGGACGATATAAACAACCGCCTGCGCAACGGCATTAGAGCATACGCCCTTGCCCACGGGCTGACATTTTTCGACCTCCGCCAGCAGACGGGCTTGCTGCGCAACATGATGCTCCGCACCTCAGCCACGGGCGAAATCATGCTCCTCATGCAGTTCTGCATGCGCGGCGCGGACGACGAGGCGCAGGCAAAGGCGCTCTTGGAGCATCTGCACGCTACATTCCCCGAAGTGACCTCGCTGCTCTATGTCAACAACACGAAGTGCAACGATACGATTGGCGACCTCGATGTCATCACCTTCGCCGGCACGCCTTTCATCTACGAAACCATGGAGGGGCTGCGCTTCAAGGTGGGGCCGAAAAGTTTTTACCAAACAAATACCGAACAGGCCTACGAACTGTATAAGGTGGCGCGGGATTTTGCCGCCCTCACCGGCGACGAACTCGTCTACGACCTTTACACCGGCACGGGCACCATTGCCAATTTCGTGGCGCGTCAGGCAAGGCAAGTCGTAGGCATAGAATATGTGCCCGAAGCCATAGAAGACGCGAAGGTGAACGCCGCTCTCAACGGCTTGGACAACACCCTTTTCTACGCCGGCGATATGAAAGACATACTTACCACCGGCTTCATCGAGCGGCACGGCAAGCCCGACGTGATTATCACCGACCCGCCCCGCGCGGGAATGCACGCCGACGTCGTGAACGCCATTCTCTTCGCCGCCCCGCGCCGCATCGTCTACGTTTCGTGTAACCCCGCCACGCAGGCCCGCGACCTCGCCTTGCTCGATACCGACTATCGCGTCACGAAGGTGCAGCCCGTCGACATGTTCCCGCAGACCCACCACGTGGAAAACGTGGTATGTTTGGAAAGAAGATGATTGCTTCCGCCTATCTCGCCAAGCAGATGCAGGCCTTCCTCGATGAGCGCAACGCAGAGGGGCTTTTGGTATATTTGCAGCGCCTCAGCAATGCGGCGCGGCGCAGTGCCGATGCGCTTTTGGGCGAGAGGCTGCTCATAGACGTGGAGGAGGAGGCGTTTTGGCTGTTTTTCTCAGAAATGGTGCGGCGTGCGCCTAAAGCCTATCTCGGCACCTTTCTCAAAGCAGCCGCAGCGCGGTTGCCGAAAGGGCAACTGAATGTCGCCAATCCCCTGTTCCTGAAATTCGCCGCCGAGGAAGCCACGCCCATCGACCGCACGAAATGCCTCGATGCCCTTCTGCCGCTCATCAAACAGCCAGAAGATGCCGAGCGCGTGCTTGATGCCTTCTTCTGTAAAGAACAGAAAACCGCCCCCGGGCGTGCCCTCGCCTTGCTGAAAGTGCCGACCGATGCCTGCAACTATCTTCTTTTCAAGACTATGAAACAGACCGACGACCTCGTGCTGGTGCGCAAAGTCTGCCTGCGGCTCTTGCAGCGCGGCGGCGGCGCGTCGTTCAACCTCGCCGGTATCCTCGCCGGCTATTTCGGCATACAGTCGCTCCCAGCCGCCTTTTCCCTGAAAATAGAACCTTATCAATATTCGCACCTTGAAGAGTCGTATGGTAATTTCCTGAAATACCTGCGGCAATAAAGTAAATGTAATGAATTAACTACTATATTGGTTGATATAGATAAAAACCATGAAAAACAGCTTGTCCTGTGTGGGCCTGCGGCTCGCCTTATCGAATAAACCCCGAGCCTAAAAGCAGAGCTTTTGTCTCGTGCTTTCTTCGTTAAGGCTGCGGTCGGTTCCCGCCCGCCCCACACAGAACAAGGAAAAAACAAGGAAAAACCCATTTGCAATGAAATGGCTAACCACTTCATTGATTAAGCATCAAGGTCTCACGGGTTTTTCAAGGTTTTTCCCTTGCGGCGTTTGAAGCGGGCGGGCACCGACCGCAGCCGCAGGGATTAAGGGCGAGCGTGAGCCGTAAAGGCTCACAGGCTCGGCGTTAAGACCGGCGGCGTAGCCCTAAGGGCTTCAAACGAAGCAAGTGGTTTTTAATGGTTTTTATCTAAAACCTTTGATAAATTCAGTCAACGAGTGGGTTGTAAGGTAATTCGAGACTTACAGACTTGTACATTCGTCTACTATAATAACGCTATGCAAAACCAAGTAGATTTCTTTTTCTCCGCCCCTGCCGCCGTGCAGATGGGCAATGCCGGACTGCAAGTTTTGGCAGCCAACGAGGCGATACACAATATATATATAATAGCCCCTGCAGCCGACGAAACGCTCAGCAGCCTTTTGTCAGAAAAAATTGCGTTGCTCCCCTGCGACACGCTCACCGGCTCGCGCCTGCTGCGCACCGTAATCCCGAAGTGTGGCAGCCGTTACGCCATGTTTTTCCTCTCGCCCCAGCAATTTGTGCCCGGCTATCGCTGCATCGAACGTTTTGTTCAGGCGGCGGAAGATACTGGCGCGGCGATGGTATATTCCGACCGCTGCGACGGACAAGGCGCACACCCCGTCATAGACTATCAGGAAGGTAGCCTGCGCAACGATTTCGACTTCGGCAGCCTGTGGCTCGTGCGCACAGACCTTTTGAAAAATTATCCCGAGAGCGACCACCCGCGCCGCCTCCGCTTTGCCGCCCTCTATGCCTTGCGCCTCTTCTTGAGCAGAGAGGGAGAACTTTTCCATATCTCCGAGCCCCTCTATACGGAGCAGGAGACTGACCTCCGCGCCAGCGGCGAAAAGCAATTTGACTACGTAAATCCCGCGCAGCGAGAAGTGCAACTCGAAATGGAACGCGTATGCACGCACCACCTCAAAGCCGTCGGCGCGTGGCTTGCCCCCGATGAGTTCGACGACCTCCCGCACGACCGCACCGAATATCCCGCAGAAGCGTCCGTCGTGATACCCGTCCGCAACCGCGCCCGTACCGTCCGTGACGCCGTGGAGAGCGCATTGGGCCAAGAGGCGGCCTTTGAGTTCAATGTCATCGTGGTGGACAATCATTCCACCGACGGCACAACGGATATCCTTAAAGAATTGAGCGAAAGCAATCCCCGCGTGGTGCATCTCGTGCCCGAGCGCACCGATTTGGGCATCGGCGGCTGCTGGGACTTGGCCGTGCGCTCCGCCGCCTGCGGACGCTACGCCGTGCAACTCGACAGCGACGACCTTTACAGCGGCACGGACACGCTCGCCCGCATCGTCGAGGCCTTCCGCAAGCAAAAGGCGGCCATGGTGATTGGCAGTTACCGAATGGTCAACTTCAACCTCGAAACGCTGCCGCCGGGCTTGATCGACCATAAAGAATGGACGCCCGACAACGGGCGAAACAATGCCCTGCGCATCAACGGCTTGGGAGCACCGCGTGCCTTCCGCACCGACATTTTGCGCCGCCTTGGTTTTCCCAATACCAGTTACGGCGAAGACTATGCCCTCGGGCTGGCCGTATCGCGCCGCTGGCGCATCGGGCGCATCTACGACGAACTCTACCTCTGCCGCCGCTGGGAGGGCAATTCCGACGCCGCCCTTTCCGTGGAAAAGGTGAACCGCAACAATATCTATAAAGACAGCCTGCGCACCATCGAACTGCGTGCCCGCCGCGCCCTCGTGTCGCTTTGGAACACCGAAGCCACGTCCGACGACGTGCATGCCTTTTTCGACCGTCAGATGCAGGCGTGGCCCGAAGTGGCGGAACGCTTCGACGATTTGCGTCAAAACATCCAGACGCGCCGTTTCGAGGCCGACGACTATACGCTCGCCGTGCAGTTTAACCCGCGCCGCATGAGTTCCACCGCAGCCAAAATCGACAAGCGGCATTTAAAGGAACGCCCCTGCTTTCTCTGCGACAACAACCGCCCGAAAGAGCAAATCGCTTTCCCGCTCGAAGGGCGTTTCCAACTGCTCGTCAATCCCTTCCCCATACTTCCCGGCCACCTCACCATACCTCTGCGCCGCCACACGCCGCAGAGGCTCGAAGACATGATTGACGGGCTCAACAAGATGGCTTGGGAAATCCCCGACTTCATGTTCTTCTACAACGGCGCGCGCTGCGGCGCGTCCGCTCCCGACCACGCGCATCTCCAGGCAGGCTTGCGCGGCGCGGTGCCCATCGAGAAAGATTGGAAGATGTACGAGAACCGCCTCGAGAAGATATATCCTACCGACGGCATGGAAACGGCAGAACTCGAAGACCTCGGATATACCGGCACGGGAGCGGGTCTCTATCTGCTGCATGGCTATGCCTGTCCTGCTTTTGTGCTGATGGGCGGCCAGCACGACGGCGGACAGTTCCTCTTGCGCAAACTCTTCGCCGCACTGCCAGCCGTGGAAGGCAGCGACGAGCCCGACGTGAATATCCTTGCCTGGCGGCAGGCGGGCGGCCCGGGCGATGCCGACGCCGTGGTAATGGTGATATTCCCCCGCCGCAAGCACCGCCCCGACTGTTATTACGCCAGCGGTTCAAGCAATATGCTCGTAAGTCCCGGCGCCCTGGACATGGGCGGCTTGCTCATCACGCCGCGCGAGGAAGACTTTAGGAAAATGACCCTCAAAACGGCAGTCAATATTCTCCGCGAGGTAACCCTCACCGAAAGCGAAACGTTGCAGGCCGTGCGCCGCATACATCG
>SAMEA3663013__coassemble_691_pt1 | contig 19336 bp, 14 predicted proteins | sample SAMEA3663013__metabat2_low_PE_021 | metagenome-assembled genome bin SAMEA3663013 (sample SAMEA3663013) | pig gut metagenome | biome: pig gut; feature: pig-associated habitat; material: faeces | place: France | collected 2012
ACTCTTGCAGCCTGCCGCCGCCGTGCCGCTCATGACGTGCCGCCACTGCCTGCGCTTTGCCTTCGGCCAATGTCCCAAGCAGTCGGACAAAGCGGCCGCGCCGCGCTGGAAAGAACCCGTGAGCCTCCGCCTGCCCGATGGCCGCACCTTCCCCCTGCGCTTCGACTGCCATCGCTGCGAAATGCAAGTGCTCAAACCTTAGCGTCCCAAAGTAGGGGCGTTCTGCAGAACGCCCGCCGTGTGCGTGCCGCATGACACAGTATGTTTACGTCATTGTGGCGGGCTGAAAGCCCAATTGTTGCCCATAGCCCAGGGCAGCGCCCTGGGGAAGCGTTATGCATTGATTAAAGTGTCGCGCTCTGAAATGTCGTGCAAACGAGAGCAATCAAGCTTGCTTGGATTGCCGAGTGCAGCCGACATTATGAAAAGAGCAGCCTTCATTATGAGGGGCAACGCCCCGTGGCATTGCCTGCGGGAATTACGCGCTCGAGGCGCGTGGCATTTTTGCGCCAGCGCAAAAATGCCAAATGTATTAATCGCGGAATACGTCCACCCAGGGCGTTGCCCTGGGCTATGAGCAACAATTGGGCTTTCAGCCCGCCCCATTTTTTTTCAGCCAACCACAAAATATTTGTCAGACCGCCCCAATTGTTCTTTTGAAACATCAATCGCCCCACTATCTCCCGTGACAGCAAACGCTATCACGGGAGATTTTTTTCGTTTCCCCTTGCAATTTTTCCCTGTCTGCTATGACATTTTTCATTTTCTCGGAGATATTTTTTGTTACAAACTTGCTAACATGTGTTACAAACTTTGTAACGTGTATTACAAACTTTCTAACATGTGTTACAAAGTTTGTAACAAAAAGTATCTTAGTAGATAGGAAAAAACTTCTTGGGGAAAGGAAGATTTTTCAAGGAGAAAGGAAAATATCTTCCGCAGACATTTGCGCGTGCGTCGGCATAAATGCTGGCCATCGCGGCAAGCATTTCGGCAGTGCCCTTGTTTGAAATACAGAATAAGGGCATCGCGTTTGCGATGCCCTTATAAATTATGAGATTTCGGATGATGAAAAGTTTACTGCCGCGTGAGCACGTAATCTGGTTCCTGATGTTGCACGCCCGTTTGCTGATTGATCCAATAGAGATAAAGCTGGTTGCCGGCAACTTTGTAGATATAGGTATCTTCCTCATCATAAACTCCTTGTTCGTCATAATATACTAAAGTGAGTTTATTGCCCTCGGTGTACCATGTGAAAGGGTCCTTTTCGTCTCCGTCATAATTTTCCCAACCGGTATAGTCGGCATTGAAGCAGTAAATAATGTATTCATTATAATAGTAATTGCCATATTTATCACCATACTTGCCTTTCCACGTGCCGACAAGTCCTGTTTGCTGTGCAGCCGAATTCTGTTGCCCGCCGTTACCTTTGTCGTCTTCATCGTCACCGCAGGCCACGAATGCAAAGGAAAAGCAAGCCAATACCATAAGAATAATGGTAAAACTCTTTCTAAAAAAATTTTTCATAAGCTCTATGTTTAAAAGGTTACAAATAATTTGATTTATCACCTGCAAATGTAATCGTTTTATTTAATAATCGCAAACTATCTGCTATGAAAACTCATATTTTATAACTTTTTCCTAAAAAAATGAGTAATAGCGGGTGAAATTTAATTCTAATCAACCAACAATATATATATTATTGTGTGTTGCACATCGCATCACGCCTCGCAAAACGCCCTTTCCTTACGTTAGAAAGCCTTATTATCTTGCTTATAACGCGGATTTTGAGTAACTTTGCGCCTTGAAAATTAAAAATCAAGGAAAAAGTAAATGATTACACTTTCAAATTTGGCCATTCAGTTTGGCAAGCGCATCCTCTATCAGGATGTGAATATGAAGTTCACCAACGGCAATATCTACGGCATCATCGGCGCAAACGGCGCAGGCAAGTCCACGCTGCTCCGCGCCATTTCCGGCGAGCTCGACCCCACGAAAGGTTCTGTGGAAATGGGACCCGGCGAACGCCTCTCGGTGTTGAGCCAGGACCACTTTAAGTACGACCAGTTTACCGTGCTCGACACGGTGCTCATGGGGCACACGGTGATGTGGGACGTGATGCAACGCCGCAACGAACTTTATTCAAAGGCCGACTTCTCCGATGAGGATGGTATTCTCGTGGCTGAACTGGAAGACAAGTTTGCACAAATGGGCGGCTACACCGCCGAAAACGATGCCGCCACGCTGCTAAGCGGTCTCGGCATCAAGGAAGCCCTGCACGGAAAACTCATGGGCGACCTCTCGGGTAAGGAAAAGGTGCGCGTGATGCTGGCGCAGGCACTCTTTGGCGAACCGGACAACCTGCTGCTCGACGAACCGACCAACGACCTCGACCTCGAAACTGTGGAATGGCTGGAAGACTATCTCGGCAACTTTGAGCACACGGTGCTCGTGGTAAGCCACGACCGCCACTTCCTCGACCAAGTGTGCACGCACACCGTGGACATCGACTTCGGAAAGGTGACGCTCTTCTCGGGCAACTATTCTTTCTGGTATGAGTCCTCGCAGCTTGCCCTGCGCCAGGCGCAAAACCAGCGTCAGAAGGCCGAAGAAAAGAAGAAGGAGCTTGAAGAATTTATCCGCCGCTTCTCTGCCAATGTGGCAAAGAGCCGCCAGACCACGAGCCGCAAGAAGATGCTCGAAAAGCTCAACGTGGAGGAAATCAAACCCTCCACGCGCAAATATCCGGGCATCATCTTCCAAATGGACCGCGACCCGGGCAACCAAATCCTCGAGGTGGAAGGCCTGAAAGCCGTGACCGACGACGGCACGGTGCTCTTTGACAACCTCAACTTCAACATCGAGAAAAACGAGAAGGTGGTGTTCATCAGCCACGACCCCCGCGCCATGACCGCCCTCTTCGAAATCATCAACGGGCACCAGCAGCCCGCCGCCGGCACGTACAAGTGGGGCGTGACGATTACGACTGCTTACCTGCCGCTCGACAATACGGAGTTTTTCCAGAACGACCTCAACATGATTGACTGGCTCAGCCAGTACGGCGAAGGCAACGAGGTGTATTTCAAAGCATTCCTCGGCCGCATGCTCTTTAAGGAAGAGGAACAGCTCAAGAAGGTAAACGTACTATCGGGCGGCGAGAAGATGCGCTGCATGATTGCCCGCATGCAGCTGCGCAATGCCAACTGCCTCATCCTCGACACGCCGACCAACCACCTCGACATGGAGAGCATTCAGGCGTTCAACAACAACCTCAAACTCTTCAAGGGCAACATTCTCTTTGCCAGTCACGACCATGAGTTTATCAACACGGTGGCCAACCGCGTGATCGAACTGACGCCCCACGGCAGCATCGACAAACTCATGAACTACGAGGACTATATCCACGACGAGCGTATCCACGAACTGCGCGAGCAGATGTACGCCGGTACGGCTCGCCAATAAGCACTTGCCTATAAGCAAAAGCCACTTTGGTATGGCTTTTGCTTATTATTTGTTGGTTGTAATATCATATTTCTCGCGAGTAGACGAGTAGGGGCGTTTTGCAAAACGCCCGCCGTGTGCGCGAAAGGCTCGAGTAATGAAGTCATCCTCCGGGCGTTTTGCAAAACGCCCCTACTCTTGAGACCTTAATTGCCAAACCAACCAACAAGTATATTTCTAATAAACTCATACGCTATGACTGAAGACAAGAATAAAGAACAAGAACAGAAAGAGAATGTTCAGGGACAGGCTCCTGAAACAGAGATTGAAAACGCACAGGCCGAAGGCGAAACAGCCGACACGGCAGAGGCAGAGGCCGAAGAGAAAGACCCGCTGGCAGAAGCACAGGAACAGGTGGCTGCGCTCAACGACAAATATCTGCGCCTCGCCGCCGAATTCGACAACTTCCGCAAACGCACCATCAAGGAAAAGGCCGACCTTATCCTCACCGGCGGCGAAAAGGTGCTGAGTGCCCTGCTGCCCGTGCTCGACGATCTCGAACGCGCCCGCGACAACATGCAAAAAGCCACCGACGTGGAGAGCCTGCGCGAAGGCGTAGAGATGATTATCGGCAAACTCGACAAGACCCTCGCCGCGCAAGGTCTGAAACGCATGGAACCCATCGGCACGCTCTTCGACACGGATTTCCACGAGGCTATCGCCATGGTGCCTGTGCCCGAGGACGAGCAAAAAGGCCACGTCATCGACTGCGTGCAGACGGGCTACCTCTTGGGCGAGAAAGTAGTGCGCCACGCCAAGGTAGTCGTAGGACAATAATAATATAACGATTTTAGTAAACGAGGAAATTTTCGTGCAAGCGAGAGCAGAGCCGAACTTGTTCGGGCTATGCCGAGTGCAGCCGAAAATCTCAAAGTAAACAAGAAAACAAGACAGGATGTCTTGCTAATTTATATTTTAGATGAGAAACTTGTCTCGTCTACTCGTTTACTTGTAAACTCGTCTACTAATAAACGAACGTATCAGAAATGGCAGAAGAAACCGACTATTATAAGATACTCGGCGTGGAGCGTACGGCCACGGCCGACGAGATCAAGCGTGCCTACAAGAAGGTGGCCATCAAATACCACCCAGACCGCAATCCCGGCGACAAGGAGGCAGAAGAGAAGTTTAAGCAGGCGGCACAGGCCTACGACGTGCTGCGCGACCCCGACAAGCGTGCCCGCTACGACCAGTTCGGCGCGGCAGGCGTGGACGGAGCAGCCGGCGGTTTCGGCGGTTTCGGAGCGGGCGGCATGGACCTCAACGACATCTTCCGCAACTTCGGCGATATCTTCGGCGGCGCTTTCGGCGGCTTCGGAGGTTTCGGCGGCGGGCGCGGCCAGCGGCAGTACCGGGGCAGCGACATGCGCATGAAAGTGCGCCTCACGCTCGAAGAAATCAGCACGGGCGTTACCAAGAAATTCAAGGTGCGCAAAGACATCACCTGCAACGAGTGCCACGGCACGGGCTGCGCTTCGGGCCATTCGCCCGAAACCTGCCCCACCTGCCACGGACAAGGCTACGTCATACAGAGTCGCCGCAGTTTCCTCGGCATGATGCAGACGCAAGAGGTGTGCCCCAACTGCCACGGCGAGGGCACCGTCATCAAGCACACTTGCAGCCATTGCCACGGCGAGGGCGTGACATCAGGCGAAGAAATCGTTGAGATAAAAATCCCCGCCGGCGTGGCAGAAGGCATGGTGGTGAACGTGCCGGGCAAGGGCAACGCCGCAAAGCACGGCGGCGTGCCGGGCGACATACAGGTGCTTATCGAAGAAGAGCCGCATAAGGACTTTATCCGCGACGACACCGACCTGATCTACAACCTGCTGCTCACCGTTTCGCAGGCCGCCCTCGGCGACACCATCGACATTCCCACCCTCACGGGCAAGGCACGCATCAAAATCGAGCCGGGAACGCAGCCGGGCACCGCGCTCCGCCTGCGCGGCAAGGGCCTGCCCGCCGTGCAGGGTTACGGCGTGGGCACGGGCGACATCGTGGTAAACATCAGCGTCTACATTCCAGAGCATCTCACGAAAGAGGAACGCAAGGCTTTCGAGGCGCTGCGCGAAAACGACCACATGCAGCCCAACGACAGCATCAAGGACAAAATATTCCGCGCCTTCCGAAATTATTTTGATAAATAATAAATTAATTAGACGGGCAAACGTGTTTGCCCGTCTAATTGTATAAGTGCGGCAGCAAGTTGGGGCGTTTTACAAAACGCCCGCCTATTGCGCCGAAAGGGAATGGTTGGGGCGGGCTGTAAGCCCAATGGTTGCCCCTAGCCCGGGGCAACGCCCCGGGAAATGCAAACCGCGATTAATACATTCGGCATTTTTGTGTCGCGGCACAAAAATGCTACGCGCCAAAAGCGCGTAACCCGCAATGCCACGGGGCGCTGCCCCTCATAAAGTAGGTTGCTCTTACAGAGCGCGACACTTTAATCAATGCACCCGCCATCCCCCAGGGCGTTGCCCTGGGCTGTGGGCAACAATTGGGCTTGCAGCCCGCCTCAACCATTATCCCGTTCGGATAAAACTGTCAAACTACACAGCGAGCGTTTGGCAAAACGCCTCTACTCGTAAGATATCTATGACCTATCAAGAAACGCTTCAATATCTTTTTGTGAAAACGCCGATGTTCCAGCAAGTCGGCGCTAAGGCCTACAAGCCCGGACTGCAAGTCACGGAAACGCTCGACGCGCACCTTGGACACCCGCACCGCAACTACGCCACCATACACGTGGCAGGCACGAACGGCAAGGGCAGCACGGCGCACCTCATCGCAGCCACGCTGCAAAGCGCGGGACTGCGCGTGGGACTTTACACCTCGCCCCACCTCGTGGACTTCCGTGAGCGTATCCGCGTGAACGGCGAGCCGGTGAGCGAGGAATATGTGGTGGACTTCGTGGAAAGGGAGCGCGGCTTCTTCGAACCGCTTCGCCCTTCGTTTTTTGAAATCACCACAGCCATGGCATTGCGCTACTTCGCCGATGCCGAGGTTGACGTGGCGGTGATTGAAGTGGGGCTTGGCGGACGGCTCGACTGTACGAATATCATCAGCCCAGTGCTTTCCGTCATCACCAACATCAGCCTCGAGCACACCGCGCTGCTCGGCAGCACACTCGCAGAGATTGCCACCGAAAAGGGCGGCATCATCAAGCCAGCCACGCCCGTGGTCATCGGCGAGCGCACACCGGAAACCGCCGCCGTGTTCTGCCGCCTTGCCGAAGAAAAGGGCGTACCGCTCTTCTGGGCGGACGAGGACGACGAGATTATTGATTTCGACAATACAAGCCTGCCTACCGATGGTTGCTTCTACGCAGAACAAGAGACTTATGCCACGCGCAGTTACGGAACAATAAGCTGCCCGCTCACGGGACGTTGCCAGAGGCTCAATGCCCGCACGGTGCTCTGCGCCCTGCGCCGCCTGCCTTTCGAGGGTATCACGCCTGCTGCCGTGGCAAAAGGCTTCCGCGACGTAGAACGCCTCACGGGCTTGCGCGGCCGTTGGCAAACCGTGGCGCACCGACCGCTCACGATTTGCGATGTGGGGCACAACCCGGGCGGTCTGACGCTGACGGCGGCACGCCTGAGCGACATACTGGCTGCGGGCAAGCGGCTGCATCTCGTGTTTGGCATGGCCGAGGATAAGGACATCAGCACCGTGCTCCGCCTCCTGCCCCACCCGGCCCCCAATCACCATATTTATTATTATTGGACGCAGGCTTCCGTGCGCCGCGCCCTGCCCGCCGACCGTCTGAAAGCCATTGCCGACGCAAGCGGACTGACGGGCGGCACCGCTTTCCCTGATGTGCCTGCCGCCTATGCCGCCGCCCGTGCTGCCGCCGCGCCCGACGACGTTGTTTTCGTGGGCGGCAGTTGTTTCATCGTAGCCGACTTCTTAGGGCATCTGCAATAAAACGTAAATTTTCTCCGAAAACATAAAAAGGGGAGCGTATTCTCACGAACGCGCTCCCCTCAAAACATTCTATTATAAGAAGATTTAAATAAGTTTTGCTTGATCAATATTCATCATTCTCGCGCATGTTGTCCCAAATGGAGTTGCCTTTCTTGTTGGTCCAAGCACCGCCTTCGATATTATTTTCATCGGTGGTAATCTCATTGCTGTTGTTATTGACAATATCAATGCTGCCGCAGAGCATACCGCCTTCGATTTGGAGAACGTGAACTTGGAGGTTCGGGGAAATATATTGCTTTTTCATTGTCGTATGTGGGATTAGAGGGATTATTTAATGTAAACTTTCTTGCCGTTGCAGATGTAAAGGCCGTTCTTCGGGTTGGCTATGCGGCGGCCGCTGAGGTCGTAGTAAGTCTTGGCAGTATTGCCTTCGGAAAGAGTAGCGGCATTGATGCCGGTCGTTTCGCTTCCCTCAAAGTCAAAGAGGAAACCTTGAACGCCTGCGCCTGTGCCAGAAGCGGGAAAATCAGTGGCGACCTCAAAGTAGGCACGTCCCAAAGGCAAGTGGTTTGCGGTATATTTGTAAAAACCGATTTCACCGTAACTGCCGTTAAGCACATAGGTATAAACCGTAAAATCTGTTGACCGGTTGTTAACATCAACCGTACCCCTCAATCTATTATTGGTCGTCACAGTCCTAGCAGGTTCTGTAGCCGGCGCAACGTATACCGTGCCGAGCGTGGACGCGGTGGGAGCCGACATCACAACTGCTGTGTTCTTAGGAATAATGCCGTCGGTGATTTCTGTAAGCGTCAGTGTGTTACTGTTGGTATTGATCGCGCCGATATAAGCCGTAGCCCCCGTGGGCACGGTAGCAGCATAAGGCAAATAGATAGAAGCGTAGTCGTTGCCGTCGGGCGTTGAGGGCGTTTGGAATTTGAGCTTGTTGTAATAATCGACTTCCTCAATCTCAAAAATATAAGTATTACCATTTTCCATATAATACTTATCATTAGCATTACCAGCATGGAATGAAGCGTCGGTATCATCACCTAAATAACGAGGGATAAGGTAGTAACTTGTACTATTTTTACCCATTGCATTCAGTTCAAAACAACCAAACAAATCAGCATTTGTCAAAGTAGAAGGTATATTGCTGGCACTAGTTTTAGTAATGTTTGCACGGGAAATGGCAAAGTTATTGTTGGTTGCTGAATAATCGTCTGTACAACCATTAGTGTTCTGTCCCTTTGAAGAACTTTCGCTTTCAAAGAAAATTAAATATTTACCATTGTGGTTAACCAATAAATATTTATTGTCTGTTTCTGGAATTTTATGGAACACCCACACTGCATCGTCTGCATTGGTTATGTTTTCAAGGTTTTTGGCACGAATTGCAGAACCATTCCAATAAAGAGGTTGCTTTTTGCCATTGAGATATTTGGCATAAACCCTATAAGCCTTACCGTCTTCGGGCATATTTACATCCATATCAGACAAATATGTCGTAAGGGCAGCTGCGAATGTATTATATGCAGTAAGCGTTACATTTTTTGCTTCTACCAAAGGCTTATAGTCATTAATGGCAGCTTGCAGAATTGCCCTGGCAGGAGCTTTAGGATAACCCACTTGCGTTGCGGTCGTAGTATTAAGGAAATTTTCAGCCGTTGCCAGAGGGTTCGCACTTCTATTGTCAATCAAGTTTTGAGCATAAAACAACTCGTCGTCGGACAATGTTGCGCCGCTGACTGGGTTTATTGCAATAAGGTCGCCGCCGTCGGTAGAAGAAGCAAATGTTCCTGTTTGCGGATTAATGGCATATTGTCCGCCGCCATCAGAGAACGTAAGGTATCTATTGGAGGTGTTGAATTTGAAAATAGCATAAGAACGATTTTGCCATGATGTGGCAGCGGTCAAAGTAATGCTTTCTTTGACAGTCGTGCCAAATATAATTTTACCATCGTTTACATAGCACAAGCTGCGTGCACCCACGCTATAAAGATAATGCTCGCCGCCCACTTCTATAAAAGCAAATTGCTGATATGGGTCAGCAGTGTTGATAGTGATGGAAGCAAAGGCTCTATACCCATTCGAAGTATAGGTAGAACCCGCCGCTGAAAGAGCGTTATTGGGATGCGCACCGTCATTGGTTGTATTGCCTGCATACAATACGCCACGCGCCGTGTCTTTGGCCCTAATCTGATAAATCTGCTTGGCGACAATCCCAGAATTAGTGTTGATTGAATAAGATTTCACCCCCCCAGAAAGGCAAAGAGGAGCGTAAGCAAAAAGAAGTACTTTTTGTTCATAGTGTTTTTGATATTTGTTGAAATGATAAGAATAAAAATCTACTCAATGAGAGAGAAACCTATAAAATAAATGCTTTCGGATGCAAAGTTCCTTAAAATTTAAGTAACTATCACGTAAAAGAATTAGGGAAATCTCGATTATTAAATATTTTTATGAATACCCCCCCTATTTTGTAATTTGTAGTTTTCAAATAAAGCGGTTTATCTTATAATTAAGTGCCTTTTATGTAACCAAAAAGAGCATTTGCCTTATAAGAAAAGCGGCAAAAGGCGGTTTTTAGGGCGTGCCCGCGGGGGCGCGTTTTTATTTTCTTGGCAAAAAGGCCTATTTTTGCAAAGTAAAATGGGCAAAACGCCCGTTGGGGATATAAGAAAAGCATACCTGTTACCTGATACTATGGGCGCACAACACCGTCGGCTTGCCTCGTTAGACATTCTGCGGGGCTTTGACCTCTTTCTGCTGGTATTCCTGCAGCCGGTGGCGTGTGCCGTGTTGTGGCAGATAGACGCGCCCGCCGCCCGCGCTATCCTTTTCCAGCTCGACCACGAGGCGTGGGCGGGCTTCCGCTTTTGGGACCTCGTGATGCCGCTCTTCCTTTTTATCAGCGGCACGTCTATTCCGTTTTCCTTCGGCAAAATGCTGGCGAGCGGCGGCAAGGCGGCGGTCTACCGCAAGGTGGCAAAGCGCTTCGCCGTACTGTTTCTCTTGGGAATGGTGGTGCAGGGCAACCTGCTCGGCCTCGACCCACACAATATTTATATATATACCAATACGCTGCAGGCCATCGCCGCTGGCTATCTCATCACGGCTATGATAGTGCTGAACCTCAAGGTGAAAGGGCAAATCATAGCCGCCGCGTTGCTGCTTGCGGGCTACACCGTGCCGATGATGCTCCTTGGCGACTATACGCCGGAGGGCAACTTTGCCCTAAGGCTTGACGCGCTGGTGCTGGGACGCTTTCAGGGCGACCCGTCCTATTCGTGGATACTCAGTTCGCTGACGTTTGGCGTAACGGTGCTGCTCGGCGCGTTTGCCGGACAGATTATCAAGAAGCACGGCAAGGCCAATCCCGAAAAAGCCGCGCTGTTCCTCTTTGCCATAGGCATGGCGCTGATGGCGGCAGGGCTGCTGTGGAGCTTGGAAATGCCAATCATCAAGAGAATATGGACAGGCAGCATGACGCTCTTCTCGGGCGGCTTGTGCTTCCTGCTGATGTGGCTCTTCTACTGGTGGATAGACGTGAAAGAGCACAGCCGAGGGCTGAATTGGCTCAAGATATACGGCATGAACTCCATCGCCGCCTACATGATAGGCGAGGTGGTGAACTTCCGCAGCGCGGTGCAGTCGGTGAGTTACGGGCTTGCGCCGATTTTGGGCGACTTCTATGAGGCGTGGCTCACGTTTGGCAATTTCGCCATCGTGTTCGCCCTGCTTCTGGCGATGTACCGCTGCGGCGTGTTCTTGAAAGTGTAACAACAACCTTTTATTAACTCTATATTATCAACCTAAAACCTCTGTGTAATGCTTATGAAAAAGTATTTCTCTTTGATGGCCTTGCTCCTGTGCTTTACAGGACAGGCGTGGGCCGACAAGATTGAGGCGTCCACGACCGACCCGTCAAACGGTAAGCCGGAACACCTCTACACAATGGTGAGCGGCAACGGCTATTACGCCAATGGCTACACCGCTCCCACGCAGACAGACGAGAACAAAGCGCTGTTTGCCTTCTATTCCGCAGGCGTCTCTGATGCCTACTACATCTATTGCTACACTTCCAGAAAGTGGCTGAGCTACACCAAAGCCGCAAGCTACAGCAACAAGACCGGCTTCATCTCGCTGACCGACAGCAAGACCACCGGTGCTTACTTCCAGTGTCGCAACTATTCGGGCGACAACTACGACATCGCTCCGTACAACACTACCAGTGTTGCCACGAAATACCTCAACTGGTACATGGGCGTAGGCTCAAACAACCCCTTAGACGGCACCGTAACGCTCGGCCTTTGGGAGGATAACGGCTCCAAAGACGGCGGCAGCCGCTGGCAGTTTGCCGAAGCCGACATGCAGACCTACACCTACACCATCGTGGCTCCTGCCGGCACGACCGTGACCGTTAACGGCACGGCTTACAGCAACGGCCAGACCGTGACCAGCGAAGGCCGCCTGCAAAAGAGCGCAGTGAGCGCATCGGCACAAGACGGCAAGTTCGTCATCATCTCCGTGAACGACGTGACGAAGACCATCACCGTGGCCTACGCCACCATTCCCGAGCAGCCCGCCACCACGGCCTACACCAACGCCGTGCTCTATCCCGCACAGCAAGATGCCGTGGGCGAAGCCAAACTGGCTACGACCGCCGACACCTACACGCTCTACAACAACGTGCTGGCCGCCTCGTTCGTAAAGGCTAACGATGCACTCTACTTTGCCGGCTCCAACGCCATGAACCTCCTGCCCGGCACGGAAGTATTTACTGTTGCCTTCGGCTCGGGCGACAACGTGCCCGCCTCTGCCATGACGCTCAACAGCGTTACTACCGAGACCCTCACGGGCGAAAGCACAGCCGTGGGCGGTGCAGAGCACTACAACGGCCTCGCACTCGTTGCCAACTACACCTATACTTATAAGGGCGCAACGGTGAACATCGTGTGGAAAGCCGTGCTCCGCGACGGCAGCCACTACCTCCGCACCGAGATGGAACTGACGGGCGCGAACGACGTAGACATGTACAACGTCATTCCCCTTATCTACAACGTAGACACGCAAGCCGCCGGCTCTACCCCCGCCACTGTGGGCAACACACGCGGCGCGGTGCTGATGAGCAACAAGATCTTCGCCGGCCTTGAAAGCCCCGTGGCTTATAACACCGTGGGCGAGGCCGCAGGCACGGAAGACAACTACACGCTCGCCACGACGCTCGACCCCATTTCGCTCACGGCTACTTCTTGGAGCACGGTGGCAAGCGCCAGCCTGCCCAACCGCGTTATCGAGGCCACGGGCGCAAACTATCCCAACGTACTCGCTTATGTCAAGGACGGCGTGACGCTCGCAGCTAATCAGAAGGTAGAAATCACCGTGGCTTACACCAGCGGCAACCACCGCCTCAATTTCGGCGGCGCAGACCTCCTCGATGCTTCCAACGACGTGGCCGCCAGCGATTACCACTCTGGTTATTCCGGCAATGAGCACAGCAACAACACCTTCACCTTCTCTGCTCCCTACGACGGCACTTTCAAACTCCGCGTATTCGTTGAGAAAGCAAGCGAAGAGGTAGATGCCAACTCTACGATGACCGTGAAGATCTACACGCCGAAAGAAGGCGCAGCCATCACCGCCGACGTAGTGGGCATCCAAGGCCTTTGGAGCCGCAACACGACGCTCGCCGCCGGCGAAACGTGGAAGATTAGCGGCGTTGTGGGCCTGATTGCCCAGGACGGCACACAGGACAACAGCAATATCCACAAGACTCAGAAGCGCCGCTCGTTCCTCGCCTACTCCGAACGCGAACGCGCTGTGCCCTGGCGCGCCAACCCCTGCTACATCTCTTGGTATGAACTGAACATCGACCGCAACAACGCAGCCAATCCTACCAACAACATGAACGCCAACCAGGTGCTCGACGTACTCAACCACTGGAAGAGCGACTTCTACGACGTTTACGGCGTTGGCCCGAGCAGCTTCGTGATTGACGACGGCTGGGACAACTACGGCACATGGACCTTCCATGCCGGCTTCCCCAACGAAATGCGCGACATCGCCGCTCTCGCCGCCCAGATGGGCGCAGGCGTAGGCGCATGGCTCGGCCCGGTGGGTGGCTACGGCACCAGCGGCAACTACCGCCGCCAGTACTGGACCAATAAGGGTCAGAAGATGGAACTCTCCAACCCCGAATACTACGCTACGTTTAAGGCTGCCGCCAAGAACCTCACGCAGAACAACGGCGACTTCCGCTTCTTCAAGTTCGACGGTATCTCCGCACAGTTCTCTGCCGTTGGCCCCGACCCAGGCGACACGGGCAATGAGAACGCAGAAGGCATTATCCGCCTCGAACGCTTCGTGCGCGAAGAATGCCGCCGCGACATCTTCTTCAACACCACCGTCGGCACATGGGCAAGCCCCTTCTGGTACCACTACACCGACGCTACGTGGCGTCAGGAAGGCGACTACGGCACGATTGGCAACAACAGCATCGACCGCGAAAACTGGATTACCTATCGCGACCGCCTCGTTTACCAGAACTACGTGACGAACTCTCCCATCTGCCCCATCAACACGCTGATGACCCACGGCTTCATTCTCTCTACCCACGGACAGGTGAGCAAGAACATGGATTACGAGCCCGCACGCCGCGAACTGCGCTGCGCTTTCGTATGCGGCTCTGGCATGGTGGAACTCTACAACGACTATGAACGCATGAACAACATCAACGGCGGTGCTCTTTGGGGCGACCTCGCCGAGTGCATCAGGTGGCAGGAGAAGAATGCCGACGTATTGCCCGATGCTCACTGGGTGGGCGGCAATCCTTGGGACGGTTCAAAAGCCAACGTTTACGGCTGGGCTTCTTGGAACGGCACGAAGGCTACCCTCGCCCTGCGCAACGGCGGCAACTCTTCGCAGACCTACACCTTCACGCTCCGCGACGCGCTCAACATTCCTGCCAACGTGAACGGCGCGATGTACTTCGTTAAGTCGTTCAGCGTACAGGATGCCCTTCAAGGCTTTGCCGAAGGCCAGGCCATCAGCTACGACACGCAACTTACCGTGACGCTCCCCGGCAGCAGCCTGTTCGTCTTCGACGGCTCGCTCTCCGAAGTAGAAGTTCCGTCCAACACGTTCACCTTCACGGCTTCCAATCCCGAAAACGGCAGCCGCCTCGAAAGCCTCAGCACCATTACGCTGACCTTCGCCGATGAAGTGGGCCTCGTAAGCGAAACGGCCCTCGAAGTGAAAGACGCTTCTAACACGACCGTTACCACCGCCACCTTCACCAAGAGCGAGACAGACGGCACGAAGGTAATCGTTACGCTCACAGACGAAATCGCCACCAACGGTACGTACCGCATCGCAGTGCCCGAGAAGTTCATCTTCGACAGCAACGTTGATACCTCAGCTGAAGACAAGGGCGTAAGCAACGGCGCAACCTACAACCCCGCGTTCAACCTCTCTTACACGATTAAGGTTGCCGAGGATTATCCCGTCAACTTCGACAAGGACGCTTCTGCCACCCGCACCGACCGCTACATCAACAGCATCACGCTGACCGAAACCGGACAGACGGCGCAAAGCGTTTCCCTTTCCAGCCGCAAGCCTTACATCGACCTCACGGAAGACGAGAATGCGCACTTCACCTGCACCGCAGGCAGCACGCTGACCACGACGTTCAACTGGACAGGTTCTTGGATGCACGGCTACGTATACATCGATACCGACAACGACAAGCATTTCTCTTTCACCGAAGGCAGCACCACGCAGACCGACACGGAAGTCTATGCTTTCTCGTTCTACTCGGGCAACTTCAACGATGACAGCAGCGGTTACAACTCGGCAGGCACCCGCATTACTGGCGACAACCGCGCCGTGGTTAATCCTCCCTCGTTCACCGCTCCTGGCACGAACGGCACGTACCGCATCCGCTTCAAAATCGACTGGAACAGCATAGACCCGGGTGGCCAGCTCGCAGCAGACGGCACGGCTACCGGTGCCAACGGTATCCTCGCCAACGGCGGACAGATTGTCGACGCTCTGCTCACCATCACGGGCGGTGCAGAAACCGGCATCAACAGCCTCAACACCGAAAGCAAGACGAAAGACGTGATGTATGACCTCAGCGGCCGCCGCCTCAACGCAGCCCCCGCACAGGGCGTATTCATCCTCAACGGCAAAACGGTTATCAGATAAAAAGAATAACCCTCTACCCTAACGCAACGCCGCCCGCAGGACAATCTTTCCTGCGGGCGGCGTTTATTTCAAAAGATGCAAACGGCTACAAGTGGTTTTCCACTTTGAGGTTGGTCACCTTGCTCTTGAAGTTACCTGCACGGCGCAAGGGGAAGACCAGCGTGCGCTGATAGTAAATCTTATCGGTGGGGTCGTAAACCTTCGGTTCGAAGAGGGCAGCCTCGCCGCGCTGATAGTGCGCACGGTTGCTCTCGCGCACCACGTAGAGCGTCTTAGGTCCGAGTTCTTCCTTCTGCTGCCCATTTTCGAGCAGGCGCGTCATGCGGTTGTTGCCCTGTATGGTAAGCGTAACGGTGCGCCCTTCGGGAATGCGGTAGTTGAAGGTATTGAGATAACCGTCGCGCATAAAGCCGAGTTTGCCCTGCTCGGGGTCAGCGAGATAGAACGTGGCGTTGTCGGAGGAGAAGAGCACCGTGCCTTTTTCCTCTTTTTGGCCCTCAACCGTAAAGGTGACGGAATAGTCGTAGCCTATTTCCTCAAAGCCGGTTTCGCTGCCGGGCTGCACTTCTGCTTGCTCAAGCACGGTGGCAGGCTGCGTGCCGTAGCGTGCCAGTTCGTTCACGCCCGGAGCCTCGTGCAGCTGCCAGCGGTTTTGGTCGAAGTCGGCATAAGGCAGCGTGGTGAGTTTTCCCGTCCACGTCTTGGCGGCAATGGTCTGCAAGGCAGGATACACGCGGTGGTGAATGTCTTTCACGGAGATACCGTTGCCGGCGTGGTCGTTCCAAACGGCAAACATGCCGCCGAGGATAGCGGGGTCGTTTTCCTCAAACTTCTCGCCGCCGATAGTGGCCGGCGTCCAAGCATCGTAGAGCCACTGGCAGTTGAGATAGTCGTAATAGTAACCGGCGGCGGGCACGATGTAAGAGAAGCCGTCGCTGATGCTCACGAGTTTATAGCCCTGCTCCTTCATGTCGCGCGGCTGTGCAAAGCCGTTGTACCAGCAGTCCATGATGACGTTTTCGGACTTAACTGGCGTGTCGCCGTTGGCGTGTGTCAGCGCACCCCAGAGGACGGCCTGCTTGCCATATTTCTCCACATATTTAATATAGTGGTCGGTATATTCGCGGAACTTCTCAACGACTTCTTTCTTGGCGTTGGAATATTCGTCCGTGCCGATATGCACGCGCTTGCCGCGGAACACGGGCTCCTTGCCGCCGAGATATTCGTCGAAGAGCGCGTCCATAAACTTATAGGTCTCGGGATTGAAAAGGTCGAGGTGGTCTGCGCCGTACTCCTTGCTGGCCAATTCGGGCTTGTAGTGCGTGAAAGCGAGCGAGTGTGCGGGACTGTCGATTTCGGGAATGATTTCCACGCCCTGCTGCTCCGCCCACTTTTGCAGGTCGATAAATTCCTGCTTCGTGTAAGAGCCGTCCTTTGCCGTGAGGCCGGGATAAGTGTCGCACTGCAAGCGGAAGGCTGCCTGCGTCTTGCTCCAATCGTCGCCGAAGAACTGCTTGAAACCATTGTCGTTGAGGTGGATTTGCAGCGTGTTCATCTTATAATAGGCCATGATACTCACGAGGTTGCGCAGGTAGGCGATGGGAATGTACTTGCGGCCGCAGTCTATCATGAAGCCGCGCAGGGGGTACTGCGGCACATCTATTGCCACGCCTTTGGGCAGGGTGGCCGCGCCGTTTTTGTCGCAGATTTGCAGCACGGTGCGCGTAGCCCACTGCAAGCCCTGTATCGTCTGGGCGTGGAGACTAACGCCTTGGCCTACGGTCATGCGGTAACCCTCTTTGCCAAGATTGTCGATGGGCTTAAGCGTGAGGGTGATGTCGCCTGCTTTTGGCCTGCCCTTTGCCACAACCATCGGCTTGCCCGTCACTTGGCGGAATTGCTGGGCAAAAAGTTCTGCGAGGCTGTTGAGCGCGGCAGACTTGCCATTTACGATAACGCGCCCGGAGAGTTCGAGCGTGCCTTCCGCGCCTTGCCATTCTGTGATTTCGGGCACGGTGAAAGGTTTGGGATTAACGGTCTGCGCCTTTGCTGCCGGCGTGAGCAGGAGCGCGGCGAGCAACAGGGCGAACAGCCCCGCCATGCGTTTGTTTTTTTTCATCATATCAAGATTAGATTTAAGGGTGTTCATATCAATCAAAAATTCTCTTCGTCGAAATCGAGCTGCGCCTCGACGAACGGGGTAAGTTCTGCCGTCGTGTAGTCGCCGATGCCCTCTTTCTTGGCCTTGGCGGCGAGGTATTCGCACACGGCATCGATGTTGATGTCTACAAAGCCGTTCTTATCGGGCTCGGCATCGAGCACGCCGCTATCGGCATAATATTCCACTGCGAGGTCGAGGAAGTAGTAAACTACATCTTCGGGAAACTTCTCTTTGAGTTCTTCGGGCAAATGCTCCTGTATGTATGCCACGGCGCGCGCGTCTTCGGCGGCGTCTGCCAAGAGTTCTTCTTCTAAGGATGACATAATTTCTCTTTTTAGAAAAAATAAAAAGCACCAAGCCGAACGCTTTGCAGGCAGCGTCTGGTTTGGTGCGCAAAAATTAGATTTGATTACAGCAGGGCGTTGATTTTCTCAACGAATACGTTCTTGGGTGCTGCGCCCACGTGGCGGTCTACGACTTCGCCGTTCTTGATGAACAGCACGGTGGGAACGTTGCGAATGCCGAATTTTGCGGTGAGTTCGTCGCACTCGTCAACGTCGCAAGTGCCTACGACCACGCGGCCGGCGTATTCTTCTGCAAGTTCTTCGATAATGGGTGCAATCTTCTTGCAAGGACCGCACCATGTGGCTGAAAAGTCGAGCACAAGGGGCTGTGCGCCACCGAGCACTTCTTGGAAATTAGCATCAGTGATTACCATGATTATTGGGTTTATTAGTTAATATATTGGGTTTATTAGTTAATATATTGGGTTTATTAATTAATGTATTGGGTTTATACTTAATACTTTCTGAATTTAAGCCGCACTTGCTCGTTGCTCAGCACAAGCGTGGAGCTATTGAGGGTTTCGATGGCAAACTTGCCGTCGGGACTTACGCCGAAATCATCGGTAAGTTCGGCAGGCTCTGCCTTTTTTTCCGTAGTGCCGTTGCCAACGCCTCCTTCGGTTTCGGCAAGTTCCTTTCCCCAGCTATAAATGTCGCCGAGCAGCAGCGAGTCGCCGCGGTTGTAGAAACGCGCAAGATAGTAATAGCCTTTGTCGATGCGTCGCATCTGCATCAATTCGAGCTGAAAGGCATAATAGATGCCCGTTTCGTTGGTAGCCTTTATCGCTCCCGTGGCCTTGTCGCGCCATTCCGTAAGTTGCCATTGCCCGCCGAGGTCGCCGTTATCGTCCATCTTAGCGCAGGAAGCAAAGGCGGCGAAAACAATAATGAGCAAGCACGAGAACCGGGCCACGTTCATGATTTCTGAATATTTTATCTGTGACATTGAGTTTCTCTTTTATTTCTTACAGAACGCGCCGCGGTATGCCACGGTGATCATCGCGCCGAAGTTGTCGCCGAGCAGGCTGCCTGCGTTGCCGCCGACTGCGGCGGTGATTGAGAGGGCGGGCAGGGGCTTGAGGCGATAGGTGGCTTCGGCCATGTAGTAATGGGCGTGGCGCGGCGAAGCAAGGGGTATGGAGTAATTGCCGAGCGAGGTGGTGTAAGTGTAAAGCACACGGTAGTCAAGACCCTGCAT
>SAMEA3663013__coassemble_697_pt1 | contig 19070 bp, 13 predicted proteins | sample SAMEA3663013__metabat2_low_PE_021 | metagenome-assembled genome bin SAMEA3663013 (sample SAMEA3663013) | pig gut metagenome | biome: pig gut; feature: pig-associated habitat; material: faeces | place: France | collected 2012
GCTCGGCATAGTCCAAGCGAGCTTGGCCTCTGCGCTCGCCTTGCACAAACGTTCAAAAAAAATCCTTTTCCTCATGAAACTACCGCTATTTGTATTTTGCTTCATTATCGCCGCCGCGCTCTGCTCCGGGGTGCATAACTTTAACTGTGCCAAAGCGGAAATTGAAAGCGACCTCACCAATGCGCTATCCATCACCCGCGCCGAGATGCCCTGCGACGCTGTGAGCGCGGACACAATCAGAAGTTACAGAAACCATCTGACCATCGCCGCTTTAAGGAAAACGGCAGGCATTGCCGTGCACGCTGTGCGCAGAAACGGCAAATGGGAAACCGTGTGGGCGGCACAGGCGAACTGCGGTTTCCGCGAGGTGCTTATGATGTCCGACCAAAGGGCCTCGGGCACGCTGCTCTGCGCAGGGCTTCTATGGCTCCTGGGCAGCCTGTGGCTGCACAGGCGAAGCAGGCGGCAGCCTGCCGGGCTGGCATTGACTTATGGTGGCATCGCCTACTGCGCAGGCCAGTTTGCCACGGCGGCCGGTTCGCCAATCAGGCTAACGCCGATGCAGCACACGCTGCTGGAGATGTTTTTCCAATCGGACAGCCATACGCTCTCGAAACAGGAGATTTGCCAGAGGCTTTGGCCGAAGAAACCCGATGCGAGCGACACGCTCTACACCCTTATCCGACGGATAAAACCGGTGATAGAGGCTAACAGCAACTTGAAAATTGAGTGCGACAGAAATAAAAGTTATTCGTTGAAAGACAAGCGTTTGTAAGTCTGACGAAAGATGTCAGACAAATGTCAGGCAGAATTACCCAGGCTTATTTTAACTCCTTTCTATCTTCGCGTCAGAATTTAAAACCGACGTCAAGATGAAAGGAGTTTTTATTATTATTGCATTGCTGCTGTGCGCAGGCAGTGTCTTCGCCCAAGATGAAGAAAAGAGTACGCAACTCGGCGAGGCGGTGGTGAAGGCAGCGCGGGTGGTGGATGAGATTGACGGGCAAACCATCTACCCGACGGAGGCGCAGCGAAAGGCCACGTTTGACGGCTACGGCATATTGCAGTTACTCGCTTTGCCGGGCATCAGGGTGGACGAAGCCGCGCGCAGCGTGACGGCTATCGGTGGCGAGGGCAGTGTGGTGCTTAGGATAAACGGCATTGCTGTGGGGAGGCAGGAGATGATATCGCTCGACCCAAAAACCATTTCAAGGATTAGATTTATAGACAACCCCGGCGTGCGCTACGGCGAGGGCGTGGCTTACGTGATAGACATTGCTACGCGGAGAACTGACGTTGGTTTTACGCTCGGGGTCGAGGCCAATCCGACGCTCACAGCCGTGCAGGCCGATGGGGCGGCTTACGGCAAGTGGCGCACGGGCAGGCATGAACTCTCACTTTCGTACAACGGAGGCGGGTATAAACTCGAAGGGGCGCAAAGCACAGAGACGGCCGACTACACCCTGAACGACGGGAGCATCTACACCATAAAGCGCAATGACGAACTGACGCGCCGCAAGCAAATTAGCCACACCGCGATACTTACTTACAACCGGGTGGACTCGACCGCGCAGGTGTTTCAAGTGTCGTTGAGCGGCTCTTTCAATAAAACGCCGGGCAACCGCAGCGTCAAGGCGATAACCGATGGTTGGGACTGCTACACGGCGATGAGCACAGAGCGCGGCAGGGGCAATTCGCCAGTGGCCGACCTCTATTACTTCCGCCAAATCACGCCCCGGCAGTCCATTACTGCCAACGCCGTCGGCACGTATATCTTCACTAAGTCATACAATTATTACGACGAGGGGACGGCAATTATAAATAATGTGTCAGGCAGGTCGGGGTCTGTGCTTTCAGAGGTGATTTATGAAAATAATCTGAAGCCTTTTACGCTTTCCTCGGGCGTGCACTACCGTTTCAAACATACCACGAACGATTATACGGGCACAGCCCCCGCGCAGACGCAGATGACAAACAGCGCGGTTTATGGCTTTGCAGAAATAAAAGGGCGGCATAAGGATTTTAGTTATTCATTGGGCGCGGGCGGCCGCTATATCCATTACAGGCAGAGCGGGCACAATTATGACTATTGGACGTTTTGTCCGAAAACAACCCTTGCGTACAGATTTAAGAATAAATATCAGATTAAATACACGTTCTCCATGCGCGACAGAATGTCGCAAATTGCAATGGTGAGCGACGCTACCATTCGCACCAACAGCAGAGAGTGGACAAAAGGCAACCCCGACCTCAAGCCCCGTCGCGAGTTGGAACATACGCTGCGCCTCTCCCGCACCGCCGACCGCTGGCAGATATTTGCGGAAGGCATGTTCAGGCAATGCCTCAAGCCCAACATGGCTCTCTACGAGCGCACCGCCGACGACCTTTTCGTCTATACGCAAATCAATCAGCAGGAAATCGACTTATTGCACACGATGGTCTATACAAGTTTCTGGGCGATACCGAAAAAACTGCAAATATCTATGTACGGCGGCATGATGCGCTGCTTCAATTTTGGCTACGAATACACGCACTGCCACACATCATTCTTCTGCGCCGGCAGCGTCACGGCCTACCTCGGCAAGTTCACCCTGCAAGCGGGAGGCGACAGTGGCAGCCGCTTCCTCGAAGGGGAGGCAAAAGGGTTTAACGGAGGCTACACCTTTCTGCAAGTATCTTACAGGTTGAAAGACTGGCGGTTTATGGCAACGTGGTCCAATCCCTTCTGTAATAATTATAAATCATACGAAACGGAAATCCTCAACCGCTACCTGCATAAGCACACCTCCGGGCGAAACAAAGACCTTGGCAACCGCCTCATGCTCGGCATCTCCTGGCGCATCAATCGCGGCAAGGAACGGCCCGCAGCAGAGAAAAAGATTAACCTCAAAGATACGGACGCGGGGATAATAAAATAAAACTTAGTGCTTTATTCCTTTGATGAACTCGTTTGCGCGGAAATGCCTAAAATGTCGTGCAAATGAGCGCAATCAAGTTTACTTGATTGCCGAATGCAGCCGACATTATGAAAATCTTATAAAAGCGCCCCGCGTAAAGCACGGCGGCGCAAAGCAGGCCGCCCGTAAAAAAAGGCAGGGAGCGCGGGGGATCTGCCTTTTTCGTATGTATGGGGAGTAGGGGGGGGAGGGATTATTCCTTATCGTGGTAGCCGTGCGCCTCGCCATAGCCATAGCCGTAGACGTAGCCGAAACTGTAACGGTTGTAGCGCGTGGAGGTGCTGGGTGAACCGTTGAGGAGCAAGGCCATGTGGGGGTAGGTCTTGTCGAGATATAGTTTGTCGACTTCTTTGAGCAGGTAGCGGTTCATCAGCCCTACGCGCACCACGAAGAGCGACACGTCGGCATGGCGCTTCACGATGTTGGTGTCGGCCACCACGTCGATGGGCGGGCAGTCCACGATGATGGCATCGTAGCGCGGGCGGAGCGTCTCGAACAATTGGGTGAGGCGGTCGCTTTGGAGGAGTTCGGTGGGGTTGGGCGGCACCACGCCGACGGGGATCACGTCTACGCCGCCGTCGAACTGGTCGGTGAGAATGATGTCGTCGAGGTTGTCGGTGGCTCCGCAGAGGTAGGAACTAAGTCCTTGCTTGGCAAGTTCTGCCATTTGGGAGAGGGAGCTGTGGCGGAGGTCGATGTCGATGGCGAGCACGCGCTTGCCGCCGAGGGAAAGCGTCTTGGCGAGGTTGCCGGAGATGAAACTCTTGCCGCTGCCGGCGTTGAAACTGGTGACCATGATGACGGGTGCTACGCCGGGCTTCTTCTCCATGAAGTAGTCGAGCTTGGTGCGCACGAGGCGGAACGACTCGTTGATGAGGTTGCGGCTGTTTTCCTTGATGTAGATTTTGCGCTCGGAGTTACGCGGCTTGCGCTGCCACCAATGCTTCTTGGGGGTGAGGAGGGGAATTTCGCCGATGTAGGGCACGCGCATGGACTCGAGATCCTTGCGGCCGCGCACGGTGCGGTTGAAGAACTCGCAGAGGAGGAGCAGACCGCCCGGTACGGCCAGACCGAGGGCGAGGGCGATGAGGAGGATGCTGCCGCGCCGGGGTGCAGTGATGCCGCCGCCGTAGGGCGGCTGTATGATGCGCGTGTTCCACGCGGTGAAGGTTTTGGAGAGCTCGTTCTCTTCGCGCTTTTGGAGAAGGTAGATGTAGAGGGCTTCCTTGACCTTCTGCTGGCGGTCGATGCTGAGGAGCTGTTGCGCCTGGCGCGGGGCGGAGGCTATCTTTTGGTTGGTGAGGGCCTCGTTGGCTTCGGCGGCAGATATTTGCTGGCGGAGCTGCGCGATGAGGTTTTCGAGTGAGCGCACGATGGCGGTTTTCTGCGTGGCGAGGTCGCGGTCCATCTTCTGCACGAGGGCGTTGTCCTCGCTACTGTTGGAGAGGAGGTCGTTGCGCATGAGCAAGGCCTGGTTGTAGGCTGCGATTTGGCTTTCCACGCCCGTGCCGCCTATGCCGCTGTTGGTGGGCAGGAGTTGCCCGGAGCGGGAGCGGTCGGAGAGGTAGTCCTTGATGTAGACGGCCATGGAGAGCTGGTTGTTGAGCTGGATGAGGTCGTTGGCATTTTTGCCGCTCTGCTGCATGTACATGCTGGATGCCTCTTGGAGGTTGGGCATGAGGTTGCTGCTCTTGTAGTCGGATATCTTGCGGTCAACGTCGCCGAGTTCTTCGGAGAGGGCGGCGAGGCGCTCGGTGATGAACTGCGTGGTGCTCTCGGCGATGAGGTTGCGGTCGCGCATCCAATGCTCGTTGTAGACCTGCACGAGGGTGAGCAGCAAGTCGTCGGCGCGGGCGGGCACCTCGTCGCTGATGCTGAGGTTGAGAATGGTGCTCTCTTTGTCGGCGAGCGTCACGGAGAGGCGGCCGGAATAGCGCGCGGCGATGGCGGCAGGGGCGTATTTCGTGACGGTGATTTCTTCGCCATAGTGGTCGCCCATGCCTGCGGGCGAATCTTCGATGCAGATTTTGCCGGCGGGCGTGTTGAATGTGGCACCGAGGCGCGTGTGGATATCTTGCACTTGTATTTCCTCCTCTCCGTAGACTACGAAGTCGCTGATAGCCACGCTGCGGTCGTTGTCCACCTTCATCTTGAAGGTGAAGGGCAGCGCCGTTTCACGGTTGGCGATGTGGACGGACACGGGCGCATCGTTGTAGAGCGGCAAAGCGTGCAGGCCTTCGCGCACGGAGATTTGCAGGTCGAACCCGAGGCGCTTGGTGGCTTCCTGCATCAGTACGGGTGCGCAAAGCGTGAGCACTTCGTTATTGATGTTGGAGTTTGACCCAACAAGGCCGAGGTTGACTATTTCTTGCATGGCGCTCGACGACTTCTGGTCGTCGGTCTTGATGAGTACGGAGGCGCTGCGTTGATAGACAGGTGTGGTGGTGAGGATTTTGAATACCGCAATGGTTAGGGCAATCAGCACGGCGCAGACGAAATAGTACCACCGCGAAAGGAACAGCATGCCGTAGTCTTCAAGGCTCATGCCCTGCTCTTCATCCGGCAGGGCGGGATTGTATCGATCTGTATTGGGTACCATAATTTAGTAAAAAAATAGGAGTGGATGAGTAGAAGGGTTTTAGTAGATGAGTAAATGAGTAAACAAGTAAACGAGTAGACGAGTAAACAAGTAGACAAGTAAACGAGGAGATTTTCGTGCAAGTGAGCGCAGAGCCGAACTTGTTCGGGCTATGCCGAGCGCAGCCGAAAATCACGAAGTAAACAAGTAAACGAGTCGGTGTGCGGCGGGTGTGCACCGCTGAAAATGCAAATTTAAGCAGAAAAAAGCATTCGGTGCGAGAAAATGCATTAAAATCAGCGCTTTTTTAGAAGATAGGCTGCGGCTCGGCATAGTCCAAGCGAGCTTGCCCTCTGCACTCGCCTTGCACTATCTTTTCATAAGATAGGCTGCGGCTCGGCATAGTCCAAGCGAGTTTGACCTCTGCACTCGCCTTGCACTATCTTTATATAAGATAGGCATCGGCGCGGTCAAGATGATAGCGCACTAATGCCTCCATCGGTGCGGCCTCTACGCGCCCGGGCTGCAAGCCGAGGCTTCGGGCGGCGGCAAAGACTTCCGCCTGGAAATGGCGGGCGATGCTGCCCGCGAAATGCACGGGGAGGTCGGGACGGCGGTAAGCACAGACGTTGCGGCGAAAGAAGCGCGCAAACTCCTCTTCGAGCAGGGCTTGCACGGCGGGCTCGTATCTATGGCGCGACAGGAACGGCGCAAAGGAGGCAAGGAAGCGGTTGGGAAGGGGCGAGCGGTAGACGCGCTGGATAATGTCGGCGGCAGTGAGTTGGCATTCTTTTTCAAAATCTTGGCAAAGCGTTTCGGGCAACTGCCTTTTGAGCACATCGCCCACAAGTCTGCGCCCCAGCACCGCGCCGCTGCCTTCGTCGCCAAGGATAAACCCGAGGGGCGACACGTTGGCGCGGATTGCGCCGTCCAAGTAAAGGCAACTGTTGCTGCCTGTGCCGAGAATGCAGGCTATGCCGTCGCCGTGGCCACACAGGGCGCGCGCCGCGCCAAGGAGGTCGGACGCTACATGGAGTTCCGCCGCAGAAAACAGCCCGCGCAATGCTTCTTCCACGACGGCAATGCCCGCTCCCGCGCAGCCTGCTCCGTAGAAATGGACGGCGGAGGGGGCGATGCCCGGCATACCGGGCAGAAGTTCCGTCTGCAAGATGCCGACAATTTGGACGGCGGACAGCATAAAGGGATTGATGCCCTGCGTAGAAATTAGGGACACGCCGCCGTCGGGCGCAAGCACCGCCCAGTCGGTCTTGGTGCTGCCGGCATCGGCAATTAGGATTGGGGAAGAGGTATTTGGCATAAGTAAAAACGCACTTAGCTTATATGATAGACCGCAAAGTTACAATTTTATTCGTATTTTTGCAGAAGATAGGCGGCGGCTCGGCAATTTTCGTGCAAGCGAGGGCAATAGAGCTTGCTCATATTGCCGAGCGCCGCCGAAAATGTCAAGAAATAAAAAGCAAACTTTGTTGCACTCGCCTTGCACTATCTTTGCAGAAGATACTCTTATACATTGCGATTCATGTTTCGACCTATATATATTATATATTGTATACTCTCGCTGTGCTGCGCCGCGCTGCCCTCGGGCAAACTTATGGCGCAGGAAGCGGGGCTTGATTTCAGCAAAACGCTGCGCGTGGCGTATGCGTTCTCGGGTAAAGCTGGCGCGGCGGACATTGCGCTCGCAGAATTGGCGCAGACAGAGGGCTGGTACGGTAGGCGCGGCAACTTGGACAAACTGCCCCTAAACGGTAACGGGCGCTTGACGCTTGCCGATAAGGCCACGGGGCGCGTGCTCTACCGCACGTCGTTTTCCACGCTCTTTCAGGAATGGCTGGGCACGGAGGAAGCCACAAGGGTGAGCCGCTCGTTTGAAAACGTGTTTCTCGTGCCGATGCCGCAGCGCACAGCCACGCTGACCGTGGAACTGGACGCGCTGCAAGGCAAGCCGCTCGCCTCGTTCGCGCACGACATCGACCCGCAGGATATCCTTATCAAAAAGACAAAGCACCCCGCGCCGCCCCACCGCTACCTGCTGAAAAGCGGGCAGCCGGAGGAAAAGATTGACGTGGCCATCGTGGCAGAAGGCTACACGGCTGCTGAAAGTGAGCAGTTCTACGCTGCTGCGCAGACGGCGGTAGATGCCATTCTTGCGCACGAGCCGTTCGGTAAGCTGAAAGACCGTTTCAACTTCGTGGCCGTTGCACTTCCCTCGGCTGAAAGCGGCGTGAGCGTGCCGAAGGAGGGCGTGTGGAAGCAAACGGCCCTCGGCTCGCATTTCTCTACCTTCTATTCTGACCGCTATCTCACCACGCCCAACGTGCGCCTGATGCACGAAAGCCTCGCCGGCATTCCTTACGAGCACATCGTGGTGCTGGCCAATACGAAAACCTACGGCGGCGGGGGCATCTACAATTCTTACACGCTCACCACGGCGGGGCACGTGGCATTCCGCCCGGTGGTGGTGCACGAGTTCGGGCATAGTTTTGCAGGCCTTGCCGATGAGTATTACTACGACGACCAATACGAAGAATTTTATACGCCGGAAGTTGAGCCGTGGGAGCAGAACATTACGACTTTGAAGGACTTCTCCCAGAAATGGCAGGACCTGCTGCCCGACGGCACGCCCGTGCCCACCGACCCGAAAGGGCGCACTGTGGGCGACATCGGCGTGTATGAGGGCGGCGGCTATATGTCGAAGGGCGTTTACCGCGCTTTTACCGACTGCCGCATGAAGACCAACGAGGCGCGGGCGTTCTGCCCCGTATGCCGCCGCGCCATAGAGCGGCTAATAAGGTTTTACACGTAATAAGCCAGCTGGTTCATATAGATAAAAACCATTAAAAACAGCTTGTTCTGTGTGGGCTATCGCTCGCCTAGCGAATAAATCCCGAGCCTAAAAGCAGAGCTTTTGTCTCGTGCTTTCTCCACTAAGGCTGCGGTCGGTTCCCCCCCCCACACATAACAAGGAAAAAACCGGTAAAAACCCATTTACATTATGTCGGCTGCGCTCGGCAATATGAGCAAGCTCTGTTGCACTCGCTTGCACGCCATTTGCAATGAAATAGCCAACCTCAGCATTGATAAGCATCAAGGTCTCACGGGTTTTTAATGGTTTTTTCCTTGCTGCGTTTGAAGCGGGCGGGAACCGACCGCAGCCGCAAGGATTAGGGGCGAACGTGAGCCGATTAGGCTCACAAGTTCGACGTTAAGACCGGCGGCGTGCCCTTGGGCTTCAAACGAAGCAAGATGTTTTTCATGGTTTTTATCTAAAACCCTTTGATATTTTTACTAACGCGTAGAATAATAATAATCCCCGCAACAAGGGGAAACCATATCCCAATGCCAACAACCAAGAAAAAGACTACCGCCGCCGCTGCGAAGCGCACGCCCAAGAAGAGCGAGGGCACGCGCCGCTTCGGCATCGACACCTCATTCTTCAAAGATATCTATCAGGGCGACATGCCGCGCTTCGTCATCGGCATAGCGCTCCTCGTGTCGAGCATATATATATTATTGTGTCTTTGCTCCAACATCTTTACGGGCCCCGCCGACCAGTCGGGCGTGGAAGCGGGCAACGTGGGCAACGCCGCCAACTACGGCGGCCGCCTCGGCGCATATATCGCCGACTACTTCATGAACGGCTGCTTCGGAATTTGCGCCGTGTTCATTCCGCTCTTCCTACTGCTGCTCGGCGTGAAACTGATGGGTGCGTACCGCGTAAGACTGTGGAAATGGTTTATCAATTTCAGTTTCCTTATGATTTGGGGCTCGGTAGCACTTAGCGTGGCGGCCGACTACGTAATCCCCGAGAGCGTGCTCACAACCTTCAGTTTCAAGCTCGGCGGCTTGCACGGCGACTTTATGAAAGAGTGGACGAACGGACTGATCGGCCTGCCCGGCACACTGCTTATCCTGCTTGTGACACTTGTGATATACCTCGTGTACGTGTCGCGCGAAACCATCAACGTGGTGCGCAAGTTGCTCAAGCCGCAAGACTATCTGCCCAATATCCTTCCCCACAAGAAGAAAAAGGAGGAGCAGAATGAAGAGCCGGCTGACGGGGAAGAGGAAGAGCCAGAGAGCGACCAGCCGCAGGAGTACAGCGAGGAATATACCGTTGCGCTCGACTTTTCAGACAATCCCGACGAGGAGGCGCAGCCCGCGCTGATCCTTTCGGAAGAAACGCCCGACGCTCCCGCCGCCGATACCGACGCGCCGCAGCCGGCAGCCGAGGGTGAGAGCGAAATGGAAATAGAAGCGCCCGAGGACGAGGAGCAGGCTTCTGGCAAGATGGTGGGCGAAGTGCAGGACATGGAGCCCTACGACCCACGCAAGGACCTCGAAAATTATCGCTTCCCCACGCTCAACCTCTTGAAGCATTACGACGACGGCGGCACGGCGGTAGACATGGCGGAGCAAAACGCCAACAAGGACCGTATCATCACCGTGCTGCGCAGTTTTGGCGTGGAAATCTCGGGCATCAAGGCTACGATTGGCCCCACCATCACGCTCTACGAGGTGACCCCCGCGCCCGGCGTGCGCATCAACAAAATCAGAAATCTCGAGGACGACATCGCCCTCTCGCTCTCTGCCCTCGGTATCCGCATCATCGCGCCCATTCCCGGCAAAGGCACAATCGGTATCGAGGTGCCGAACAAGAACCCGCGCATCGTGTCGATGGAGAGCATTCTCAACTCCAAGAAATTCCAGGAAACGGAGTACGAACTGCCCATCGCCCTCGGCAAGACCATTACGAACGAGACCTTCATGGTGGACCTCGCCAAGATGCCCCACCTGCTCGTTGCCGGTGCCACGGGTCAAGGTAAGTCGGTCGGCCTGAACGCCATTATCACCTCGCTGCTCTATAAGAAGCACCCCGCCGAACTGAAATTCGTGATGGTAGACCCGAAGAAAGTGGAGTTTAGCGTGTACGCCCCGATTGAGAACCATTTCCTCGCCAAAATTCCCGACGGCGAAGACCCCATCATCACCGACGTGACGAAAGTGGTGCAGACGCTCAAAAGCCTCTGCCAACTCATGGATCACCGCTACGACTTGCTCAAGAAAGCCAAGGTGAGGAACATCAAGGAATACAACGCCAAGTTTAAGGCGCGCCGCCTCAACCCGGAAGCCGGGCACGAGTATATGCCATACGTCGTGGTGATTATCGACGAGTTCGGCGACCTCATCATGACTGCCGGCAAGGAAGTGGAACTGCCCATCGCCCGCATCGCGCAGTTGGCGCGTGCCGTGGGCATGCACATGGTGATTGCCACGCAACGCCCCACGACCAACATCATCACAGGTACGATTAAGGCAAACTTCCCGGCGCGTATGGCGTTTAAGGTGATGTCGCAAATCGACAGCCGCACCATTCTCGACCGTCCCGGCGCCAACCAGCTCGTGGGTAAGGGCGATATGCTCTTCCTCAGCGGCAACGACCCCGTGCGCGTGCAGTGCGCCTTCGTGGATACGCCCGAGGTGGAGGAAATCAACAACTACATCTGCCGCCAGCAGAGTTACCCGTGCGCCTTTGAATTGCCGCAACCTGCCGTGGAAGGCGAGGGCGAAGGCGGCGCAGCCAGCGTGGACGCTTCCAACCTCGACCCCATGTTCGAGGAAGCCGCGCGGCTCATCGTGGTGAACCAACTCGGCTCCACGAGCCTTATCCAGCGCAAATTTTCCATCGGCTACAACCGCGCCGGCCGCCTCATGGATCAACTCGAAGCCATGGGCATCGTGGGCCCGACGCGGGGCGCGAAGCCGCGTGAGGTGCTGATTGCCGACGAAATAGAGTTGGACAACAAGTTGAGCACCATTGGGTAATAATATCATTATTCAAAAGAATTATCAGTAGACAAGTAAACAAGTAGACAAGTAAACAAGTAAACAAGTAAACAAGTAGACAAGTAAACAAGTATACAAGTATACAAGTAAACAAGACAAGTTACCATATAAAATATAGTTTGCAAGACAAATCTGTCTCGTCTACTCGTTTACTCGTCTACTCGTTTACTAAAAACACATCAACGCCATGAACATCAAGCACATTTTCCTGATCCTGCTTTGCGCCTTCACGCTGCTGCCCGCCCAGGCACAGAAGGTGCAGGATATTCTCGACAAGACCGCCGGTAAACTGAAAAACAGCGGCGGCATAGAAGCCGTTTTCGAGGCCACCGCCTTCAAGGGCACAAAGGAAACGGGTAGCGCAAGCGGCACGATTAAGGTGAAAGGCAATAAGTTCAAGATTGAAAGCAACAGTCTCACCACATGGTTCGACGGCAAGACGCAATGGACGCTCCTCGCCGGCAGCGACGAGGTGAACGTAAGCACGCCCACGGCAGCAGAATTGCAGGCCATCAATCCCTACTCATTTATTAATATATATAAGAAGGGATACACCGCCACGCTCGCCAAAGCCTCTTACGAAGGCAAGAGCGTGCACGAGGTGCGCCTCGTGACCACGTCGAAGAACAGCAATATGCCGAAAATCTTGCTCACCATCGACCCCGCCACGATGATGCCCCTCTCCGTGCGCTTCAAAAACGCCAAGGGCGACTGGACGCGTATCCGCGTGCGCAGCATCAAGACCGGCAGGAAATTCGCCGATGCCGTCTTTACCTTCGACGCCAAGCAGCACCCTGGCATTGAAGTCATAGATTTAAGATGATTTTTAATTAAGTAAACAAGTAAACGAGTAAACAAGTAAACAAGACGAGTTACTCAAAATATAGTATGCAAGACATTTCTGTCTCGTCTACTCGTTTACTTGTTTACTCGTCTACTAAAAACCAAGTCTACAATTAATCTAAAATAACAACACACTTTATGGAAACCATCCGTTGCCTTATCCTCGGTTCCGGCCCTGCCGGATACACGGCTGCCATCTATGCCGGCCGCGCCAATCTCAACCCCGTAGTTTACGAAGGCCTGCAACCCGGCGGCCAACTCACCATTACCACCGAAGTGGAAAACTTTCCAGGCTATCCCGAAGGCGTGAACGCCAATCAGATGATGGACGACATTCGCCGCCAGGCCGAACGCTTCGGCGCGGAAATCCGTCAGCAGACCGCCACGGCTGCCGACCTTTCGAAGCGTCCCTATGTGCTTACGTTCGACGACGGTTCGCAGGTGGCGTGCCATACGCTCATCATCGCCACAGGCGCATCAGCCAAATTCCTCGGACTGGCCGACGAAGAGAAATATCGCGGCATGGGCGTTTCGGCCTGCGCCACTTGCGACGGTTTCTTCTATCGCAAAAAAACAGTTGCCGTGGTAGGCGGCGGCGACACGGCTTGCGAAGAGGCTTCCTATCTTGCGGGACTTGCCGCCAAGGTTTACCTCATCGTTCGCAAGCCTTTCCTGCGTGCTTCAAAGGCCATGCAGCAGCGCGTGCTGGATAATCCGAAAATCGAAGTGCTTTTTGAGACCAATACGCTCGGACTTTATGGCGAGGGCGGCGTGGAAGGCGCACACCTCGTGCATAAGAAGGGCACGCCCGAAGAGCGCATCTACGACCTGCCCATCGACGGTTTCTTCCTCGCCATAGGCCACCGCCCCAATAGCGAGTTGTTCCGTCCCGCGCTGCCGTGCGACGAAACGGGCTACATCATCACCGAAAACGACAGCCCGCGCACCGTCCTGCCCGGCGTGTTTGCCGCCGGCGACGTGGCCGACCCGCATTACCGCCAAGCCATCACCGCCGCAGCGGCAGGGTGCAAGGCGGCCATCGAAGCCGAACGCTATCTCATGGAACAGGGCTTATGAAACGCCTATTGCCCCTCATCATCGCAGCCCTGCTACTCTCTTCTTGCCGCACCCAGCGGGTGGCGGTAGACAGCCGTATGCGTGCCATCGTGCATGCTGCCGTGAAACTCGGTTTCGACATTGAGGAGCACGACGACCACCAACTGATGATAGCCTCCGCCGAATGGCTCGGCACGCCTTACGCAGCGGGCGGCACGACAAGGCGCGGCGTAGATTGCTCTGGACTGACCTGCGCCATTTATAAAGATGTGTACAACGTGCAACTCTCGCGCCGCAGCGCCGACCAACTGAAAAAGGATTGCTACCGCATACGCCGCAGCAAACTGCAAGAGGGCGACCTCGTGTTCTTCACAACGCCCGGTTCGGGCAAAAAGTGCGGGCACGTGGGCATCTACCTCAAAGGCGACCGCTTCATTCACGCCTCCACCTCGCGCGGCGTGATGGTGTCGAGCCTCAACGAGAGTTTCTGGGACAAGCACTGGCTGTGCGGCGGGCAGTCGCATCGCAGAAAGAGATAAAGACGATGGCATAAGAATTTCGCCTTGTCTACTTGTTTACTAATTCACCATGCATATCGAACCCGCAATAAATATCGAGCAGCACCCCCTGCGCCCCTTCCTCCCCGAAGGGGCGCAAGTGCTTATGCTGGGCAGTTTCCCGCCACCGCGTGAAAAGTGGTCGATGGACTTTTTCTATCCCAACTACATCAACGACATGTGGCGCATCTTCGGACTTGTCTTTAAGAACGACCGCGACTATTTCGTCGATACGGCGGCCAAGACATTCCGCCTCGACCTGCTTCGCCCCTTCCTCGAAGAAAAGGGCATCGCCCTCTACGACACCGCCTGCGCCGTGCGCCGCTTGCAAGGCAATGCCGCCGACAAGTTTCTCGAAATCGTCACGCCCACCGACCTCGATGCCCTGCTCTCGCAACTGCCCCAATGCCGCGCCATAGTGACTACGGGCGGGAAAGCCACGGAAACGCTCCTCGCGCACTTCAACGCCCAACTGCCCAAAATAGGCTCGTATGCCGCCGTCAGGTTTGCCGGCCGTCCGCTCCGCCTCTACCGTATGCCCAGCAGCAGCCGCGCCTATCCCCTGTCACTCGACAAGAAAGCCGCCTATTACAAGCAGATGTTTTTAGAAATATTCAGCACCCGATAAACCATGACACAGCAATACGCCGAATGGCTTACCGCGATTGTAAACACGCGTCTGCTTTTCAACACGACCGAGGAGTGTGAGGCGTTTCTCGACAGCGGCTCCATTCGTAGCAACGGCATACTCCGCGCCTGCGCCACGCCGCAGAAAATGCGCTCCGCCTTTCGCGACCTCAAAGCCGAAGCCTGCGAGATGACCGACGATAGAGTAAAACTCGAGGACGTGCTGACGCACTACAAAAGGGCGTGGAATTTCTTCCGCAAGCACCTTTACCGCCGCACCTATCCTGAGAAAACCGCCGCCGAAATCCTCACGCTCTGCTATCCCACGGGGCGACAGGAAAAACTTGGCAAGCAAATCACGGCCATCTGCAAGGAAATCGTCGAACGCGACATCAGCGTGCCCTTTCTCCTACTCATGCTCATGAAGGCCGTGCCGAGTTACGAGTCAAAAGAGGGCGACGTGACCGACATCCAGCAGTGCTTCGACCGCGTGTTAGGTTTCCTTGAGCGGTTCACACAAGGAACTACCGTGTTCAGCCAACTCCCCGTCCTCGTGCAGGCGAAAGAAGAACCCTGCAAAACGCGGCTCACGCTGTTCTATTACGTGTCCGAAATTCTCAAAGTATATGAGAACTTCTCCACAGGCGAGAACCTTTACCTTGTCACTGACGCGCTCAAAGCCGACCGCCACGACCTCGACCTTGCCGGCTATTGGAACGAGTGCGGCGGCAGGCTCGACTTCACGGAGTTTTGGGAGATAGAAGACACCAAAGACCCCGGCGTGTTTTTCCTCACAAGTTGGAAAAAGAAGGCTTCCGGCACGCTCACGGGCGTGCGCTACACGATGTTCGTCCTCGATGCCCCCGGCGGCGGGCTTACGTTCCTCCTCCATCATCCCGCAGCCATTGCGCACCGCATAAAGGGGAAACTTTACGGCGATGCCGACATTGCCCATTACCTCTCGCTGCCGCTCGACGACGCGCCCGCTGAGTTCACCTTGGAGCGCGTGCTGCCCTCCGCCCATTGGCCTCATTCCTTGCATCTCACGCGCTGCACCGACGCTGCCGTCACGGCGCAATACGAGAGTTGGCTCGGCGGTGCCTGCGCCATAGAGCGGCCGTTTGAGAAATACGAGTACGATTTCACTCAAAGCCTCTACGCCATAACGCCCACCCATCTCTATGTCTTTTATGAGGCAAAAGACATCTTCTTCAAAGTGCCCCGCACCGCTGCGGACGGGTTAGAGCAGACGCGCCTTGACGACAACGTGGGCATTCTCACGATGAACGGCAAGCACTACCTTGCCTTCGACGAAATCATGCTCTATATCCCCATCAATAAAAAGAACCTCCAAAAATATAAGATTGAAAAGGTGGAATGGATTGAGTGAAAACGTATGAAAACGCTTAATCTGCACTTTCAAAAGTGCAGATTAATACAAAATGTGTACTTTTGAAAGTGCACATTATCGCCCCGCCGCATGAAAATCTTGCGGCGGGGCGTTACTTTATGCCTCGTAGTAGGGGGATTGCTCAAAGGGACAGTCTATTTCTGTTCCTGATTGCCATTTGGCGCGATTTCGCTCACAATGCCCCGGCTGTGCCGCCCGTCCATCTTGATGAAAAGCGGGGTGGGGAACTTCACGAGGCGCAGGCTGTGCGACTCGTATTCGGCGGGCAGTGCGTTGAGGCGGGCTTCATCGAACGTGCCGTCGCCTTGGTAGGGGCGAATGGTGAAATAGCCCACGCCAAACGATGTGAGATTTTGGAAAAAGTGCGTGCCCTCGCTCGCGTCTACGCGGAAGTCCTCGAGCCCGCATTCCACCACCGCCTTGGCACCCGATATGTGCGACCATTTCACGGGTATGCCCAGTGCGGGGTCGCTGCTGCCCCAACGCCCCGGCCCTACAAGCACGTAACTCTCGCCGCGAGCCGTCAGTTGCTCGTTGATATTGCCTATTTCGGCAGCGATATCGCGGGAGCGCAGTGCGTCGAAGCGGTCCGAGCGTACATATAATATATAATGTACATTTTCCACCATGCCGTTGCCCAGCACCGAGGTGCTGCTGATGAGCGCGGGGCGCGAAAGGTCGTCGGGCGTGAGTTCCGTTTCCTCCGAAACGTCCACGATGGGGCGTATCTGCAAGAGGTAGAAATAGGCCTTGCCCTCGCGGATGTCCATGGCGTATTCCAGTTCTACGGGCCTGCCCATGCCTCGGCTGCCAATGCGCAGCAGGTCGGAGATAACCCGCGCGAGGGGGAAGGCATCGTATTCGAGAATGTTGGAAAATGTCACCACGCGCCGCCCCGCACCTGTGCCGCCCGGCGTGAGCCGTTGGTCTTCAAGGCTAAGCGTGGAAAAGGCGTAGCGCAGCGTTTCCGGGTCGTCGGCTGCTGCCACGGGCAAGTGCCGGATATTATATTCCGTGTCCGTTTCGGGTGCTTGCCCGAGCATGGAAAGGTCGAGGGCGAAAAATTCCTTCTGTCCCTCGCGCAGGACAGTGCGCAGTTCGCTCAGTTGCAGTATGTTGTGCGGATAGGCGGGGCAGAAGCGTAGCGACTTGCCGCCGTCCACGATGTACGCGCCCAAACCTAATGCCACCTTTGCCACGCCGTCCTCGGGCTTTTCTTCGCCAACGGGATAAAAGTTAATGGAACGCGCCACGCCCGAAAGGGTGGGGTAGAAATATTGACCGTGCTCCGAGCCCACTACCTCTTGCAGCACAATTGCCATCTTCTCTTGGTCGATGAGGTTTTGCGTGGCGGTCATATAGGCCTTGCTGTCCTTGAAAAAGACCGAGGCGTAAACGGCCTTTATGGCAGAGCGCAGCATGGCGAGCATGGCTTGCTTGTCGCTCACGCGCGGCACCATGTATGTGGCATATACGCCGGCAAACGGCTGATAGTGCGCGTCTTCCAGCACGCCTGAGGAGCGCACGGCGATGGGGTGGTCCACCACGTCGAAGAGCGCGAGAAGGTCGTCTAAAAGTGCTTCGGGCAACACGCCGCGCTCGAAAGCCGCGAGTATCTCTGCGTCGCTGCTGTCGCTCAGGGCAATGGGGTAAAGCCCGTTGCGCTCCATAAACTCGTCGAAGATGTCGGTGCAGATAACTACCGTGCGGGGGATGTTTACGCAGATGCGGTCGTCGTCGAGGCGCGGGTGTCCGGCGACGAGCGTGCCCATGAATGCGAGGCCGCGCCCCTTGCCGCCGAGCGAGCCATTGCCGATGCGGGCGAAATTGCTGTAAGCATCGAAGCGGTCCTTGCGGTATTCCGCCACTACGCCGCTGTTTTTGATGCGGCGGTATTCCACGATGATGTCGAATATGAAGCGGCGCGCCTCGTCCATTTCGGCATATTCGCTCACGTCCACCCTTTTCAGTAATTCGGCGGGCGGAAACATGGCGCGCGAATAGAAAAAGCGTGAGAAGTGGTTGTGCGAAAGGTGGTTGCGCAAAGCCTCGTCGGGAATGTTGTAGAGGTTTTGCTGGAGGTCTTTAAGGTTGGTGATGCGCAGTATTTCCTTGCCCGTCTGCGGGTCGCGGATAATGAAATCGCCAAATCCGAATTGGTCCATGATGATTTGGCGCAAGTCCTGCGGGTAAGTCTTAGAGTTTTTATGGATAAACGGCACGCCAAGCCTTTTGGCATAGTCGGCGTTGCCCGCCTCGCTCGATTCGAGAATGAAGGGCAGGTGCGCGTCGCGCTCCTTTACCATTTTGGCCAAGGCATAGCCCGCGAGCGCGTCTTTCTCTCCGTTTCTCATAAAACTCATGTCGGAAACGATGCCGAGGAGGTTGTCGCCGTAGTTTTCGAGCACTTGCGTAGCCTCTTCGTAAGAGCGTGCCAGCATGATTTTGGGGCGGCCGCGCATACGCAGCGTCTTGAGGTGCTCGTTGAGAGCCTCTTTCGAGAACTCGCGGCTTTGTTCCAGCACGATGCGATAGAGGTGGGGCAGGGCGGAGGAATAAAATCGCACGGAGTCTTCCACGAGCAGAATGCTCTGCACGCCCACTTCGGCGAGGTCGTCGTCGGCGTTCCATTTGTCCTCGATGAGTTTGATGATGGCCAGCAGAAGTTCCGGGTTTCCGAGCCAGGCGAACACGTAGTCGATGGCCGTGAGGTCGGCCTGCGCGATGCGTTCCCGCACTTCTCGCGAAAAGGGCGTGAGCACCACGATGGGCAGATCCGGGTAACGCTCCTTGATCGACGCTGCTGCGGCAAAGATGTCGCGCCCCGCCATGTTGGGCATCACGATGACCAGTTCGTAGTTATGGTTTTCGAGTTCGGCAAGTGCAGCCTCTTCGTCCGTGACACGCGTGAAGCGCGGCGGATAGCGCAGGCTAAGGGAGGTATATTCGTTGAAAATCAATTCGTCCACGCGACCGTCGTCTTCAAGCGTAAACGCATCGTAGCGCGTGGCTATGAGCAGCACGTTGTAGATGCGCTTCGTCATGAGACGGGCAAATGGCGTGTCGCGCAGCACGATTTCTCTAAGGTTGGGCAGGCGGGACATGGAGAGAAGGTTTTTTTTCTTAGTAAACGAGTAGACAAGTAAACGAGTAGACGAGACAGAAATGTATTT
>SAMEA3663013__coassemble_711_pt1 | contig 18626 bp, 12 predicted proteins | sample SAMEA3663013__metabat2_low_PE_021 | metagenome-assembled genome bin SAMEA3663013 (sample SAMEA3663013) | pig gut metagenome | biome: pig gut; feature: pig-associated habitat; material: faeces | place: France | collected 2012
ACGGCGCGTTCCGCCTGCGCTATCCCGGCGGCACGGAGTGGGAGCAACTGCCCGACGTGCCGGGGGCGGGGAGAATGCAGCCCTGCGCCGTGGTGCAGAACGGAGCGACGGGCAGCAACCTCTACCTCCTGGGCGGCTACGACACCTCGGGCGCAGACAGCGCGGCGGTACATACCGACGGCCTCGTCCTCGACCTGCACACCATGGCATGGCGCAGCGTTGCGCCGATCAAGCCCCATGGCTCCGATAAACTGCAAACGCTCATCGGGGCAAATGCCGCCGCCTCGGGCTGCTGCCACATCGTATGCTTCGGCGGCGTAGATGCCGGCGTGTTCCGCAAGGCCGTGAACCGTCCCTACGAAATGCGCCGCGCCGAGGCGCAGGGCGATGCCGCCGCAGAGGTGTTAGCAAACCTCAAGCGCGAGGCAGAAGAATATCTTTGCCACCCCGCGGAATGGTATCGCTTCCGCAAGGATTTGCTTATCTACAACACCATCACCGACACTTGGGTCTCCGAGTCGCAGTCGCCCCTGCTGGCGCGTGCCGGAGCGGGTCTTGTAACGCTTGCCCCCGGGCGTTGGTTGCTGATAGGCGGCGAGGAGAAGCCCGGCGTGCGTGCCGCCGACGTGACTGAGGTGACGATGGGCGTGCGCACCGGCTTCGGCCTGCTTAACTGGGCAGTGCTGGCAGCCTATCTCATCGGCATGGTGCTGCTCGGCTACTACTTCATGCGGCGCGAGGGCGGCGCAGGCGACTTCTTCACCGGCGGCGGGCGTGTGCCGTGGTGGGCGGCCGGCATGAGCATCTACGCCACGATGCTTTCCGCCATCACCTATATGGCTTATCCAGCCAAGGCGTTCGCCACCGACTGGACATACTACCCGATGCTCGTCACCATTCTGCTCGTGTCGTTCCCCGTAATCCGCTACTACCTGCCCTTCTTCCGCAGGCTCAACGTGACGAGCGCGTACGAATATCTCGAGCGCCGCTTCAACGCAGCCACGCGCCTCATGGCCAGTGCCTTGTTCATAGTGTTTATGGTGGCGCGTATGGCACTGGTGCTCTATCTTCCCTCGCTCGCCCTCACGGCGGTGACGGGCATAGACATCTATGTGTGCATCGTGCTGATGGGCTGCGTCACGATTGTCTATTGCACGATGGGCGGCGTTGAGGCCGTGGTGTGGGGCGACGTGGTGCAAGGCTTTATCCTCGTGGGCGGCGCAGTGCTGGCGGCGGGTTTCCTGATATTCGGCACCGAGGGCGGCTTCGAGGGCTTCCTCGCCATTGGCAGCGAAGCGGGCAAGTTCCGCCTCTTCGATTGGAGTTTTGACTACCGCTCCGCGACGTTTTGGGTAATCATTCTCGGCGGCATGGCCAACAACCTTATCTCTTACACCTCCGACCAAACCGTCATACAGCGTTACCTCACCACGAAGGACGAGCGCAGCGCAAGGCAGAGCATCTTGATGAACGGCGCGATGAGCGTGGGCGTGTCTATCGTGTTCTTCGTAATCGGCGCGGGTCTGTACACGTTCTATAAGACCAACCCTGCTGCGATGGACTTCACGATGCAGAAGGCCGACGTCATCTTCCCCTTCTTCATGATGAGCCAGTTGCCCGCCGGTGTGGCGGGGTTGCTGATTGCCGCCGTGTTCGCAGCCACGATGAGCACCATTTCTTCAAACATCAACTCCGTTGCCACGGCGTTCAGCATCGACTTCTACAAGCGCCGCCGCCCGCAGACGGGCGACAAGGAAATGCTGCGCGTGGCGCGGCGGGCATGCGTGGCGGCAGGCGTTATCGGCATGGCCATCGCCCTGCTCATGGCCACGTGGGAAATACTTTCGCTCCTCGACTTCTTCCAAGAAATCCTCGGTCTGCTCTCGGGCGGCTTGGGCGGTTTGTTCCTGATGGGCATCTTCGTGCCGCGCATCGGCGGCAAGGCAGCCCTCACGGGCTTTGTGTGCGGCGTGACGGCTGTGTTCGTAACGAAATATTGCACCGAAGCGAGCTTCTTGCTCTACGGTTTCATCAGTATGCTCGTCTCCGTGCTCACCGCCCTGCTTGCCTCCTATGTGTTCAAAGAACCGCGCGGCGGCAAGGGACTTACTTGGAAAACGCTGGAATAAGCAGGGGCGTTTTGCCCACGAAATTTTGATTTTGCCCACGAGTTTTTATGCCCACGAATCTCACGAATCTACACGAATCTCGTGCTTTGCGTTTTAATGGCGACCTGTTCGGTCGCACGAATCGCACTAATTCAATATTTTCGGCTGCGCTCGGCAATATGAGCTCACTTGTACGAAAATGCAATGATGTTATTCGTGAAAATTCGTGCGATCGAACAGGTCGCCATTTAATTCATTGCAAACATTCGTGTAGATTCGTGTAGATTCGTGGGCAAAAGAAAATATTCGAGGAAAAAATAATTATTCGAGGAAAATAAGTTAATTCAACCAACAGGTTAATTCAATGCTATCAGCTGAAAACATCTCCGTGTCGTTTGGCGCAACGCCGCTGTTCGCCGGCGCCACGTTTGTCATCAATAAGAAAGACCGCATCGCCCTCGTGGGCAAGAACGGCGCAGGCAAATCCACCCTTTTGAAAATCCTTGCTGGCGAGCAAGAACCTACCTCCGGCACGCTGATCCGCCAGCGCGACATCACCGTGGGCTATCTGCCGCAGGTGATGGTGATTGCCGACGAGCACACCGTAATCGAAGAAGCCGAAAAGGCGTTCGACCACGTCAATGAGATGCAGGAACATCTCGACAACCTCAACAAGCAACTCTTGGGGCGCACCGACTACGAAAGCCCGGAATATCTGCAACTCGTGGAAGAGTTTTCCCACGAAAACGAACGCTTCCAACTCATGGGCGGCATTAACTACCGCGCCGAAATGGAGCGCACGCTGCAAGGCCTCGGCTTCAGCCGCACCGACTTCGACCGCCCCACGCGCGAGTTTTCCGGCGGCTGGCGCATGCGCATCGAACTGGCAAAGCTCCTGCTGCGCCGCCCCGACGTGTTGCTGCTCGACGAACCGACCAACCACCTTGACATCGAGAGCATACGCTGGCTCGAAAACTTCCTCGCCCGCAGCGGCAGCGCGGTGGTGCTCGTGAGCCACGACCGCGCCTTTATCAACAACGTGACCAACCGCACGATGGAAATCTCCTGCGGCGAAATCGTGGACTATAAGGTGACCTACAACGAGTTTGTGCGCCTCCGCGCCGAACGCCGTGAGCATCAGCTCCGCGCCTATCAGAATCAGCAGAAAGAGATAGCCGACATCAAGGACTTCATAGAGCGTTTCCGCTACAAGCCCACCAAGGCCGTGCAGGTGCAGAGCCGCATCAAGCAGCTCGAAAAGATTGTGCCGATTGAGATAGATGAGGTGGACAATTCCGCCCTGCGCCTCAAATTCCCGCCCTGCACGCGCTCCGGCGACTATCCCGTGGTGTGCGAGGACGTGCGCAAGGACTACGGGGCGCACTGCGTGTTCTCCGATGTGAACCTGCGCATCAAGCGTGGCGAGAAAGTGGCATTCGTGGGCAAGAACGGCGAGGGTAAGTCCACGCTCGTCAAGTGCATCATGGGCGAGATACCCTTCGCGGGTACGCTTACCATTGCCCACGGCGTACAGATAGGCTATTACGCGCAAAACCAGGCTCAGCTTTTAGACGAGAGCCTCACCGTGTTTGATACCATCGACCGCGTGGCCGTGGGCGACGTACGTCTGAAAATCCGCGACATTCTCGGCGCGTTCATGTTTGGCGGCGAAGCCTCCGACAAGAAAGTCAAGGTGTTGAGCGGCGGCGAGCGCAGCCGCCTCGCGATGATAAAGCTTCTGCTCGAGCCCGTCAATCTGCTGATTCTCGACGAACCGACCAACCACCTCGACATGCGCACCAAGGACGTGCTGAAAGAAGCCATCCGCGAGTTCGACGGCACGGTAATCCTCGTGAGCCACGACCGCGACTTCCTCGACGGATTGGTCACGAAGGTGTATGAGTTTGGCGGCGGCAAGGTGCGCGAGCATCTCGGCGGCATCTACGACTATCTGCAAAAGAAAGATATGGAAAGCCTCGACGAACTGCATCTCCAGCCCGCTCGCCCCAATCCCGCCGCCGCCGATCCTGCGCCGAAAGAGTCAGGGGAGGGCAGGCTCACCTACGAGCAGCAGAAGGAGAAGGCGCGGCGCGTGCGCAAGGCCGAGAAGGCCGTGGCGGAATGTGAGGCGGCCGTGACGCGCCTCGAAGAGCGCAAGGCGGCCCTCGAAGCCCGCCTTTCCACGCCCGAGGGTGCTGCCGACACCGCCCTCTTCGCTGAATATGCCGATACGAAAGAACAGCTCGAAGTCGCCGAAACCGCTTGGGCGGAGGCAATGGAAGCGTTGGAAGAATTGGGATAAGCGTTTTCGTTAAGCCCAAAAGAGGGTGTGCCGATTTTGGCACACCCTCTTTTGGGTTCTATAGAGTTCATATTCATGCACCTTCGGCTGCGCTCGGCATAATCCAAGTAAACTTGACTTCTGCGCTCGCCTTGCACAAACGCTCGTTTTATTTACGAATGTTTTTTAGCCCACGAATTTCACGAATTTACACTAATCTCTTTCAATGATTAAAATGGCGACCTGGTCGGTCGCACTAATCTCACGAATACGTTGAATTAGTGAAAATTCGTGCGACCTATAAGGTCACCATTCTAATAAGGGGATTGCTCATAACTCTATGACTCTTGGATTTGCAATAAGATTATAATGATTATCTAATACAGCGGCGTTGCTGAATATGATGCCATTACAGGCTATCATGGCATTTGCTTCGTGTTGGTGGCCATACAGATGACATCTTAATGATGGTAGCATGTCAGTTTTTTCACGAAGGGCCCTGTCGCCACAATGGTGTTCGCTATATTCATCACAAAAACCATAGGGGGCTTGATGAGTTATAAGGACATTGGTGTTATCAGGTATATCATTAATCATTCTGTCAAATGAACCATCCATGATTTCCTCCATGAACAAGGGAATTCCGAAGAATGTGACATTACTAATTTCAATACTATTGTTACATAAGTAATGCACATTATTTGGCAGACCATCAATAGAATCTGCACCATACATACACAGATCATGATTGCCAGCAATAAATATCTTATGTTGGAAAGGTAAATCACAAAACCAATTGATGAAGTCGTATGCTTCATTCTCACTACCAGCAAAGGTAAAATCGCCAGAGTGAATGATGATATCTGCGTTTGGCAAAGGGGGCAACTCGCGATGCTTGCTATGAGTATCAGAAATATGTAGTATTCTCATTGCCAATATCTCTCTTGTAAGTAATTATAGAGTTCTGGATACGACTTGGCTATGGGTTGCAGAAGTTCCTTTGGATCAACCAGATGATACAATGATTGGTCATATAGCATTTCTCTCCAGGCCTCTTCCATAGATGGCTTATTAGTTACTTCGGCATACCATTTATCCAATAGTTCCTCATTCTCTTTAGGACATACATGGATATGTACGAAATGCTCAGCAGGAAGAACATTCTCTTCTTTATTATTGCAAATACATTCTGCCCATAGTGTCTGACGCATTAACTGGTAAAAAGGTTCTTGAAAGTAGATGCTGTGTTTGTAATCTGGGAGACTTTTTAGTTGTTTGCTGTTTCCTATCAGATTATCCCCCTTTGTGTTACAGTAACGGGACAATCGTGTTTTACCTTTTGATTCGTTGTCAGGTTCTTTCTTGGGGTCCGCCTCGATTGATTTATCGTCTCTTTTGTATGTTTCTGTGTATTTCCACTCAATAGGGATGAGCCAACGCTCGTTGTTTTCATCAAGTGCATATACAAAGGCGTCAACAGAAGTGCAGAACTCTCCACGTTTTAAATCTTTTTCGTGAAGATAATCCTTACTTGCAACCACTTCGAAAGCAATATAATTATAAGAGCCTTTGTCGCAAGGAATATTCATAACATCCTTGAATTTTACAGGCATATCTTTGATGCCATTGATAATTGACAGCACAGCTTCCTTATCGTGCTTGATGAAGAAAAGGTGATTGATACAAGCTAACTGTGACGAAACAAGGTGACGGGTAATATTCAATCCATCTGGTTTCTGTCCTTTTGGCGCATCGAAATAACAATTCCACCATTTTATCTTATTTTCCTTAAAATAGTCTTTAACCCTCTGTACAGAGTCTTTATCTTGCCAGTTATATAAATTCCTGTCCCTTTCGCTATCATCAAGAATATATTTAAAGCCTTTATTTGTAATACTCTTGCGGAATAGCTCTTGTTGTTCTTGTTGCCTCATTTCATATGTGGTCAACTTTTCGATAGTATAGGAAAATGGAGATTTGTCAAGTATCTCTTTCATTTGCGCTATGCGGTCATTTCTCCTCTTTCCAAGGTTTTTGTATGTATTTATTATAATAAGGTGTGGCACCTCACAAACAGAAAGTTTTTCAATTTCACATTTTGGAACAGGCAATTTTAATGAACTTTTTATCTCATATAATGTTTTATAATAATCAAGTAATTTGTCTTTATTGACCTTGATGAACTTTTGATATTTGTCCATCTGTTCGAGTATTTCGGGCTTGTCATCTTCCTTATTGAGCATTCGATTGTCTTTTATGCGTTTTAGCTCAATAAAGATTAGTTGATTGTTCTTAATCATAACGAGGTCAAAACGAATTGTCTGTCGTTTTCCAATCTCATATCGATGGGCAAATTCCGAATCAAGGAATAATGAATTTTGCCTGCATATCATGTCGCCCTGAATCTTCTTCTCGCTAATATCTTCTCCTTTCTTCCCATCCTTTTGGGAATAGTTAGCTTGAATGTTTTTGATTATGACGAACGGATCATTCTTTAGAACCTCTAAACAATCAACATATTTGGGATTGGAGTCTGTTGGAATCAAAGAACGTGTGGTCCTCACGGTCGTACCAGCGCACGTACTGGTCGTCGCGGCGCACGAACGAGAAGAAACCTCCCGTAAATACGTGGGGTGACAAGTAGCCGTTATTCTTTTGCTTTTGCATCTAAGCTCAGCCATTCTCCCCCCTTCGTAATAGACATCCACAATATCATCTTTGCGTATTTCCACATATACACCTTTGATTAATAGAAGTCTTTGCCACCAATCTGGCTGTTTTTTTAACACCCTGTAGATTTCAGCTTCTTTGTTTAGGCTAGCATTTAATGTTGCTATTTCGTTTTTGCTCATGTGATAAAATTTAAAAATGTTCATATTCATGCACCTTTGGCTGCGGCTCGGCATAATCCAAGTAAACTTGGCTTCTGCGCTCGCCTTGCACAAACGTTCTAAAATAAACGCCACCCGCGAATTTCTCGCGGGTGGGAGCGGTGCGTCCCCCGGGTACTTTCACCGAGTTGTCATGCCCCTTGTCCGATAATGTTTAACGTCTATCGGCATCAAGACAATGCAAATATACTTCAATAATTATATTACAACAAATTTGATATTAAATTTAGTCCAAGTAAACTTGGCTTATGCTAATCCGCAGCCAAACGTCTGTTGAGAACGAAGGGTTTTAGTCCACGATTTTTTTGCCCACGAATTTTCACGAATTTACACGAATAACAAAGCGTTTAGATAATGGCGACCTTGTAGGTCGTACGAATTTTCACTAATTCAACGTATTTGCTTTGAGATTTTCGGCTGCGCTCGGCATATTTCTTGACATTTTCGGCTGCGCTCGGCATAGCCCGAACAAGTTCGGCTCTGCACTCACTTGCACGAAAATTCGTGAAATTCGTGGGCTAAAAATGTTCATTTCATTGAACAAAAATGTGCGATTCATTGAACAAAAATGTGCGATTCATTGAACAAAAATGTTCAATGTTTTTTTTGCCATCAGTGAATAACGGCTGTGCAATATGATTGCGTGGCACGCGGCGGTTCCTCTTTACTTTTCCTTCGCGCGCGTATACGCAAAAAATACCCCTAAAAACTATACATACCCAGCACTAACCGACTTAATCGCTTGATATTTAGTAAGATTAATAGTGTATAGTTTGCGCTTCAAACCCAGCACAAGTGACGGGTTGACGCGTCACGGAATGCCCGTGCTGTCAGCAAGATGATTTTACTTTCCGCAAGGGAGTTTTTACTATCAGCAAGATAGTTTTTGCTTTCAGCAAGATAGTTTTTACTATCTGCGCAGAAAAAGTTTGTTACAAACCTTGTAACGCTTGTTACAAACTTTCTAACACATGTTACAAACTTTGTAACGCGTATTACAAACTTTGTAATAAAAACTATCTTATAGGATAGGAAAAATTATCAGGCAGAAAAGAAAAAATATCTTGCTGAAAGAAACAACTTTCGGCGGGTTAATTTGCATTGTCTGCCAACAAATCAGCCCGATGTCTTGAATGTATCGCCTTTTCGTTGTAATTTTGAGCGATAAATGCGGACTATCAATCAATCTTAATATAATTATGACACTTAAAACTATGATGATGACCATGTCGATGGCGGCTGCCATGACGGCCGCCGCGCAAGGCGACTTGCAGTCGGGCATTGACAAGAAAAACATGAACCTCGCGGCGAAGCCCGGAACGGACTTCTTCGAGTATGCCGTCGGCGGCTGGATGAAGGCGCACCCGCTCACGCCCGAGTACGCCCTCTACTCGCAGTTTGATGCTTTGGCGGAAACCAACCGCAAGCAACTTCAGCAACTTATCGAGGGCCTTGCAGCCGACAAGGACGCCGCCCACGGCACGCTCCAGCAGAAAATCGGCGGGCTCTACCGCCTCGCGATGGACAGCGTGCGCCGCAACGCCGAGGGCTACGAGCCCCTGAAGCCGCACCTCAAAATGGTGGAGGACATTGCCGACAAGCGTGCCTTCCAATACGTGGCAGGCTGCCTCGGACGCATCGGCGTGGGCAGTTTCTTCGGGCTCTCCTGCGACGCCGACCTGCGCAATGCCAAGCAAAACCTGGTGCAGATCCACCAAGGCGGCATCTGCATGGGCGAGCGCAGTTATTATCTCGAAGACGACGAGGCCACGCAGAAAGTGCGCGCCGCCTATCGCGTCTATGGCCGCAAACTCTTCACGCTCACAGGCAAGAGCGAGGCCGAGGCAGCCAAGATGATGGAGGCCGTGGAGCGCATCGAGACCCGCATAGCCAAGGCATCCTATTCGCGCACCAAACTGCGCGACGTGGAGGGCAATTACCACAAGATGACCTACGCCCGCTTGCTTTCCGACTTCCCCGGCATCGACTGGAGCACCCTCTTCCTCACGCAGGGCGTGCCTGCCGTGGAGGAGGTGAGCGTCAATCAACCCGAACCAATCCACGAAGTGGAGAAAGTGCTCGAGGAATGCCCGCTTGAAGACCTCAAGGCCTACCTTTATTTCAATGTGGTGGACAATGCCACGGGCAAGCTGAGCGATGACTTCCGCGCCGCCGCCTTTGAGTTTTATTCCAAGACCATGAGCGGCGCAGAGCAGGACCGCCCGCGCTGGAAGCGTGCCGTGCAGGCCGTGGAGGGCGTGCTGGGAATGGCAATCGGCAAGATGTATGTCGAGAAATATTTTCCTGAAACGTCCAAGCAGCGCATGCAGAAGCTTGTAGGGGATCTGCAAATTGCCCTCGGGCAGAAAATCGAGGCGCAGCAGTGGATGAGCGCGGAGACGAAAGCCCGCGCACAGGAAAAGCTCAATGCCTTCTACGTGAAGATTGGCTACCCCGAGGAATGGATGTCGTACGATGCGCTCGATATCGACGAGAGCCTTTCTTATTACGAGAACATGGCGCGTGCCGCCAAGTTCCGTGGCGATTACTACATCGAGCGGCACGTGAATAAGCCCGTCGACCGCACGGAATGGCTCATGACTCCGCAGACCATCAATGCCTATTACAATCCCACGACCAACGAGATTTGCTTCCCTGCCGGCATCTTGCAGCCGCCTTTCTTCGATGCCGCAGCCGACGATGCTTACAACTATGGCGCAATCGGCGTGGTTATCGGCCACGAAATGACACACGGCTTCGACGACCAAGGCTCGCAGTTCGACAAGGACGGCAACCTGAGCAACTGGTGGACGGAAGCCGACAAGAAGGCGTTTGCAGAGCGCACCGCCGTGATGGAACGCTTCTTCAACGGCATCGAAGTGCTGCCCGGCCTCAAAGCCAACGGCAAACTCACGCTCGGCGAGAACATTGCCGACCATGGCGGGCTCAACGTGGCATACCTCGCCTTCCAAAACGCGCAGAAAGCGGCCGCCGTGCCTGCTGGCAAGAAGGATGGTTTCACGCCCGAGCAGCGCTTCTTCCTCAGTTACTCTTTCCTCTGGGCCAACAACGTGCGCGAGGAAATGCTCCGCAAGCTCACCAAGACCGACCCCCACTCGGCAGGCCGCTGGCGCGTGAACGGTGCGCTGCCCCACATCGACGCCTGGTACGAAGCCTTCAACATCAAGAAGAAAGCCCCGCTCTTCGTGCCTAAGGCCAAGCGCGTGGACGTGTGGTGAAGAAAAAAGAAACGTTTGTGCAAGGCGAGCGCAGAGGCCAAGTTTACTTGGACTAAATTTAATATCAAATTTGTTGTAATATAATTATTGAAGTATATTTGCATTGTCTTGATGCCGATAGACGTTAAACATTATCGGACAAGGGGCATGACAACTCGGTGAAAGTACCCGGGGGACGCACCGCTCCCACCCGCGAGAAATTCGCGGGTGGCGTTTTTTTAGAACGTTTGTGCAAGGCGTGAAATTATGCGTTAAGTGCCTGGAAGGCACTACAGAGCGTAGCGATGGTAACCGGGTACGAAGTGCCCGGAAGAAACTGTTGCAGTAATTCTGCCTGGAAGGCAGTACGCCTGTGGCGATGCTTATAGTGCAAGTCCTGTGGCGTAGTGCCTTCCAGGCACCTCGTTCTCGCATTGACTATCCGAGGACTTCGTCCCCGGTTACCGTCGCTACGCTCCGTAGTGCCTTCCAGGCACAAACTTTACATGAATACGAACGTCCCAACGAGTTGCGACTCGTTGGGACGTTCGTTTATTAGTAGACGAGTTTACTTGTTTACTAAAAATCGTTCCTTTTTCTATAAGATTTGGTGGAAATCGGCATTTCGGCCGAATAAATTGGTGGGATTAGGCAGAAAACGGTACTTTTGCAACCTGTTTGTTCGCTTGTTTATTCGTTGGGAATAGCAGGCGAGTTTGCAGGCAAACGAGTAGGCGCAACAAGAATCTATGGTCGATTATTTCTCATAAGTTACTTGTCTCGTTCACGTGTCTGCTCGTTTGCCTGTCTGCTAAAAAAGTATTCACTCACATGATATTCCTTCCCGAACACCTTCCCGCTGCGGCCGAATTGCGTGCCGCAGGCTTCGATGTGGCTGACTATCCTTCCTCAGGGCAGGAGAGGGCGCGCCGCGTGCTGCTGCTCAACCTCATGCCGCAGAAACTTGTGACGGAACTCGACATCGCCCGCACCCTCGCCGAGACGGGGCAGGCGGTGCGCCTCACCCTCGTGCGCCTGCCGGGGCAGACGTTCAAAACCACGCCGATGGAACACATCTTGCAGTTCTACCGCGAACTCACGCCCGAGATGCTCGCCGAGGCCGACGGGCTGATCGTCACAGGTGCACCGCTCGAAAATATTGCGTTTGAGGAGGTGCGCTATTGGCAGTTGCTCGAGCAAGCGATGGACGAGGCGGCTCGCCGCCGCCTGCCCGTGCTGTATATTTGCTGGGCGGCGCAGGCTGCGCTCTATCATTTTTATAAAATTCCCAAGCACCCCCTGCCGCACAAGATGTTCGGCATTTTCGAGCAAAAAGTATTGCATCCCGAAAGCGCAGCGATGAAAGGGCTTGCGCCCGCATTTCCTATGCCCAACAGCCGCCACACGGAGGTGCGCCGCAACGATTTTCCCGCCGACAGCGAACTCCAAATCCTTTGCGAAAGCGAAGAGAGCGGCATCGGCGCGGCCTATTCTGAGAAAAACAATGCCACGTTCATCGTGGGGCATTTGGAATACGAACCTTTCACGCTTCACAACGAGTACCGGCGCGACCTTGCGAAAGGCCTGCCCATTCAGCCGCCCCTACATTATTATATAGGCGCGCCCGAAGCCGGTCGGCCCGACTATACCTGGCACGCCGCCGCCGTGCGCTTCTATGCGAATTGGCTCGATGCGTGCCGTTAGGATAAATGACATGCAGCCTTGGCTGAATAAAAACAGATTATTATGCTGCCGCCTTCTATAGAATCATCAACCAGTAAAGAGCGTTTAGACTATGTACTCAATGAATGGAAATGCCTGCACAATTGCGATATGTGCGGAAAATGCCGCATATTGAAAGGCAGAAGCGAAACGGAACTCTATGCTGATTATATCAATGGCAAGCGAGCGTATAAGGACATAACATTGGAAATCAGAAACAGCAGATAAAGCAACAAGTTTAAGTCCTTGCTGAAAGTACGGGCATTCTGTGTGACACTCCAAACCCATCACTTGTGACGGGTTTGGAGTGTAAACTATACACACTTATTCTTTTAAGAAACAAAGAGTTATGTTATTTAGTGCTGGGCGTGTATAGTTTTTAGGGGTATTTTTTTTCGTATACGCGCGCGAGGAAATAAATATCGTGCCTCGTCGTGTTAGGTCAGAAAAGGAAAAAATGGGTCTGTCCCAATAACTTGCATTATTTATGCCGTTGCCGATATTACTTGATGAATCTGCTTTACGAAGTCCTTCAGACGGACGAAATGTTCTCCGAAGGTGACTCGCCAGTTGAGAGCTTTGAGTGGGTACTCGGTGAAGTTTTTTGTCTGGATGTCACCATTCACGCTGACGTAATCGAGGATATTCTTAAGATAGCGTTCCTGCTCTGATGTCAGGTTGTTGCCCTCGATAAAGCTCTGATAGATGGCGAGTGCCTTCTTGCGGTCAATGCCTCTTCTATCTCGTGACGATATAATTTGCCGAAATACAAAGTTTAGTTTGGATTATGGATATATTATATGGGGATAAACTAAACTTCTTGCTAAACTGACATCTTTTTCTTTTGACGGCAATTGTAGCTCGATTTATAGCTTTATGCTTTCTTTTTTTCTCTTAATTTCGCTAAAAATATGAATTTGAGGATAAATTTCTATAATAATAATCATCATTTGATGAAAATATTTGGCTTGGAAAAATAGAAAGAGTATTTTTGCAACAAATTTAGGCTGGTATTCATAAAATAAACGAATATGGCTACAAAAATACAGCAAATATTAGAAGCGGCGCCCAATGAATCGGTCTTGTTTAGTTCGTGGCTTTCAAGTCGGGGATTGGATGCTCGTGGTCAGTATGCTTATATGAAAAGTGGATGGCTTGACCGTATATCGAAAGGGGTTTATAAAATACACGGAACAGAACCAAGCCTATTTGCTGCTATATCATCATACAACACGCAACTTAGTAAGAGTTGTGTTGTAGGTGCATATACAGCTTTGGAACTCCGCGGATACTCCCATTACTTGTCAATGGGGAAGCCTTTGGCTTATCTGTTTACTGACAAAAGCAATAAGTTGCCTTCATGGCTACTAAAAGAGGAGTGGAATATGCCTATAAAATATATGACTACCTCTTTTCTGGGTGATGAGCTGTTTGGGGTAGAAACCATGACAATCAATCAACATGATTTACTAGTGTCATCTCCAGAGCGTGCCATATTGGAGTGTTTGAACTTGCCGGATGCATCATCATCTTTGCTCGACATCTATTATATCATGGAGGGGTTGACTACATTGCGTCCCAAGATGGTTCAGACATTACTTGAGGCATGCACATCTCAGAAAGTGAAACGCCTGTTCCTCTATATGGCAGAAAAAGCCGGTCACGCTTGGTTTAAAGCGTTGAAACTGGAGAGTATAAATCTTGGTACATCCAGGTTTATGATCACTCCAACAGGGAAATACATCAATAAGTATAATATGACAATCTCTAAAGAACTTGCAGAATATGAATAATAATCTGACATTATCAATAACAACCATAGGTGATTTGTTGCTTCGCCAAACTATAACTAATGTCGAAGAACCAATCAAAAATGTAAGACTATGTGTGCCTATTTATCAACGGCCATACAAATGGACAGCTCGTAATGCCATCCAATTGCTTGATGATATTATTGATGCAAAGAATAGCAACAAGGAAAGATACAGAGTCGGCACGCTTATCCTTCATAAAGCAAAGAACAAAAAACAATATGATATTGTTGATGGTTTGCAACGAACGATTACCTTCGCTCTTCTTCTAACAGCATTAGGAGAAGAATGTATAGAGTTCTTGCAGCAGAAGATATATGATAATGAACACAACAACCATAACATCGCTAACAATTATAATGCACTTTACCGAAGGGTTGGCTTAAAGTCTGAAGAAAGTGAGTCTGCTATAGAATATCAACGAAAGATGGAACGTCTTAAAGAGTTCATTGAGAATAGGTGTGAGTTGATTGTTGTGATAACTTCCGATGTGTCAGAAGCGTTCCAGTTCTTTGATTCTCAAAATGCACGAGGTAAGGCTCTTTACCCTCATGATTTGCTGAAAGCGTACCATCTTCGCGAAATGAATGACATTAGCGATGAAGAAACAGAAAAGATTGTAAAGGATTGGGAACAGGTTTCACAAAGTGGTTTAGCAGATTTTTTTGGTAATTATCTATATCGTATTAAAGAATGGGTAAGTGGCAATAAAGCTAATGTCTTAAATGAGCATAATATCCAGATGTTCAAAGGTATTACACGTTCTGCAAGGACACCCTATGCCCAATTCTATAAGAGTGCCTATTGTTATGCTGATATGGTCAACTCTTCTGCTATGCCTTTTGTTTCAGGAACTCGAAACGTAAATGCATTCCAGCTGAACACACCAATAATTGCAGGCAAACCGTTCTTTGAGTATACAAAACACTACTATAATATACTCAAGGATATTCAGAACAACAATAAGTATGAGGGGTTCTATATCAATGACAATATTATAGTTAAAACCCTAGATCGATATTTCAAAAAAGGTATAGGTAATGGCATAGCACGTCTGATGTTTGATACCTCTGTTTTACTTTATGTTGATAGATTTTGTCCAGAAACATATCCGACAAAAGAAGATATGGAACTATTTGAACAATTTGTTATATATGCATTTGTTTGGGCTTATTCATTGAGAGCGCAGTACACTAACCTCGGCTGGCTTTCTGCACAGAATTATATTATGGGGTGGAGTGATAAGATTAATACATTCAATATGTATAAGCTGATTTCTAAACAAGATACGCCAGCCTCATTACTAAGTGTTTTGGCTGACAAGCTTAATCCTCTTTCAAATGGAGACATTAAAGATGGTTGGGCTCAAGAATGTTATGAGTATAGTGGTATGGGCGAATCATTGAAAAATCTAAAGGACGAGAAAGATGGCGTGTATGAAAACTATCTTTATTTCTTTCAAATAAATGGTTTCTATAAATAATGATTGCGATGAATGATTTGAAAAATATACTTGAAGAATGTTCTATTAATGACATATATTTCACTAACAGAGGGGCATCTATTCTATACAAGATACCTATTTATCAGCGTAATTATGCTTGGGAACGAGACGAGATATACGCCTTGATTAAGGATGTATATGATTCGTTGGAGAAGTCTGTTTACTATATTGGGACTCTTGTCACATACAAGCGTGATGAGAATATCTTTGAGGTAATTGATGGTCAGCAACGACTAACAACCATCTACATTATTTTGAAGGCTTTGGGCATAGAAACTATTGCGAATCGTCTTACCTATTCTGCAAGAAAACTTTCTGCTATGACAATAGAAAAGATGCCTAAGTTTGGTGAAGAAAATGACCAGGGTATTGTCGATGGATTCAATTATGCAAAAGAAGCACTCAAAGACATTGTTGGCGAAAAAAGGACTGAAATAGATACATTTAAGGATTTTTTCTTGAACAAGGTACATATCGTCCATTATCGTGTGCCGAAAGATGTGGATTTAAATCACTATTTTGAGGTTATGAACTCTCGTGGCGAACAGTTGGAGAAACATGAAATAGTAAAGGCTAAACTCAGCGAGCAATTAATAGGTGATGATGTTGCTATGGAGAAGTTTTGTCGTATATGGGAGGCATGTAGCGACATGTGTTTCTATATTCAGCAGAAACTCCCTGAAATGAAAACAGTGTTTGGTGATACGATGGACGATTTTATAATAGAGTCTTTCGATGAGTTTCCAGATTCTGAATCAGATACATATTCTTCATTAGGCAAGAAAACAATTTCAGAACTTTTAAAATCACCTATAAAAAAAGTAGATAAAGATGACGGAATTGACAAAAACGATTATTTCCAACCAATAATAGATTTTCCGAATTTTCTATTGATTGTCTTGAAAATTACAAGGCTGTGGAATGAAGATGATTTCAATCCTTTAAGTTTTACGCTTGACGATAAAGAACTCATTAAGGAGTTTGAGAAGGTAAATCTTACCCCCGAGTTCGTTAAGGACTTTGCGTACAATCTCCTTTTGGCTAAATATTTTCTTGATAATTATGTGATTCATCATGCAAATGGAGAAGACAGAGTCTTAGAGAATCCCTGGAAGTTGCAATATTATTATAAGAAAGGTAATAAGGCTGCTTATCTAAAGGATTTGTATGAGGATAGAAAAGCACAACAAAACGAAGTAATCCAATTACTTTCCATGTTTGAAGTCGCTTTCACACCCAAACAAAGAAAGAACTATCTGGTCTATTGTTTATACCATTTGTTCGAGGATCGTGACCTTGATAACTATGTGGAGTTCTTAAGAAAACTGGCAGATAAATATTTCTTCGATGTGTATCTTGATGCGAGCAAACTCAATGATATGAATCAGCCCAAACCTAATAGTTTTGATGATACTATTCTTAATGGAAGTGAACTAAACGTTGAATTAGAAGATGTTGAGCGAGATTTTGATAGTATTTATTCTATTGGTTCATGCAATATACCTCTTTACGTATTTAACTATACGGATTATAAAATTTGGAAGAAATATGCAGAGGAACTTCGTGGAAACAAAGCAAAGAAGGACTCTCGTAATAGAATAGACTTTTTCAAAGCATTAGGTTGTAGTGACTTTGAGTTAGATGTTTTCAATAACTTCTATTTCTCACGAACTAGAAAAAGTTTGGAACATTATTATCCACAAGCCAAGGCTGGTGATGATATGCCAATTAGTACGCAAGATATAAATTGCTTTGGCAATTTTGCCATGATAGGGTCTGATGCAAATAGTTCTGGTTCGAATTGGAATCCAATTTATAAAAAGAATCGCTATCTTGATACAAAGTCAAACCCAGTGAGTGTAGCTTCTTTAAAGTTCCGAATTATGCTACAGATATGTCAGGATAATTACGATGCAGGAATTAAGAACAAAAATATTAAGCGTCTATTTGGTTTAGAATGGAATGTCGAAGATATGGTTCAACATCAAGAGAAAATGCTCGAGATTATTATGAACTATTAATCTCGGTAACAAGAAGTGTATAAAAGGTTTATTATTCAAAGAACTTGCAGAATATGAATGATATAAAATCAAGTGTTTACGCTCAGAAGGTTGAGTTGCTACTCCGTCTCATTCCGATTGTGATGGAAGAGTATGTGTTTGCAATACATGGAGGTACTGCCATCAATCTTTTCTTGAAAGATTTGCCACGCTATTCTATAGATATTGATTTAACCTATATTCCTTTGGCTGACCGTCAGAAAAGTTTGGATGACATCAATTTGCATCTAAAAGCCATTGCAGATAAGGCAAAGAAAGCCTTCAAAGGAATGCACATCGTGCCAAACTTCAGTACCTGCAAACTGTTGTGCGAATATCGAGGTAGGCAGGTGAAGATAGAGGTTAACCAGACCAAGAGAGGTATTATAGGAGGCGAGGTGCAAACTATACCATTGAGTGAGAAGGCACAGGAAGAGTTTTCTCTCTTTTGTGAGGCAAAAGTCGTGCCCCTAACTCAATTGTATGGTGGTGAGATTGCAGCAGCACTTTCACGCCAACATCCTCGTGATCTGTTTGATGTAAAATACATGGATATTCCATTGAGCAAATGCCGTGAAGGACTTATCTTCTGTTTACTTGGTAGCGACAGACCCATCCATGAGTCATTTGCTCCACGACTGATTGACCAACGAGAAGCAATGGAAAATCAATTTGCAGGTATGACGGATATTTCATTTACAAACGAAGAGTTTGAAGCGACTCGTGCAAAACTCATTAATGATGTGAAGTCGTTGATGACTGAAGCGGATAAGAAGTTCCTAATCAGTTTTGAATTAGGACAGCCCGAATGGGATGGATACGAATTTGAATACTTCAAAGAATATCCATCAGTACAATGGAAACTCCTCAATCTGAAGAAACTTACCAAGCAGAATCCACAGAAGTTGCAGGAAGAAGCGGAGAAACTATGGAATGTGTTCGGTATTTCTTATGACTAAAATGGACAGAAGATTGTAGTTGTAACAACTAAATTATAGGCGTATAGGTCAAAATGGGTGCTAAAATCGCTGTAACAGTTTATTATCCAATGC
>SAMEA3663013__coassemble_720_pt1 | contig 18416 bp, 13 predicted proteins | sample SAMEA3663013__metabat2_low_PE_021 | metagenome-assembled genome bin SAMEA3663013 (sample SAMEA3663013) | pig gut metagenome | biome: pig gut; feature: pig-associated habitat; material: faeces | place: France | collected 2012
ACAAGGTATTCAACATGGGGCATCGCCTCGAAGTGTACCTCGCGCCCGAGCACGCACAACAGGTCATCGACATCTCCCGCAGTTTCAACATCGACGCACAAATAATCGGCCGCATCGAAGAAGGACCGCGCTCGCTGACGATTAAGAGCGAGTTCGGCACGTTTGAATATTGATAAACGACCATTCTACGAGGTGAAACGGCTCGACAGGGACTTCTTCGCAAATGAAGAGTAAAAGGGCTTACGTTGGTTGAAGCAAGTTCTAACAACGAGCTGCCTGGAAGGCAGTACAGAGCGTAGCGACGGTAACCGGGGACGAAGTCCTCGGATAGGCGATGTGAGGACGATGTGCCTGGAAGGCACTACGCCATAGGACTTGAACTTTATGCATCGCCACAGGCGTACTGCCTTCCAGGCAGCTCGTTGTTAGAGCTTGCTTCCGAGGACTTCGTCCCCGGTTACCGTCGCTGCGCTCCGTAGTGCCTTCCAGGCACTTAGCATACTAATACAAAAAAACAGTAAAAGGGTATAACAATTACATCATACATGGCAACAACAACCACACTATTAGAAAAACTCGAAGGACTGCAAGCACGCTTTGAGGAGGTGGCAACGCTGATCACCGACCCCTCTGTCATCGCCGACCAGCAGCGATACGTGCGCCTCACGAAAGAATACAAGGAACTCGAAGACCTCATGGCGGCACGAAAGGAATATGCCACGCTGCTCACGAGCCTTGACGAGTGCAAGCAGCTCATTGTGAACGAGCAAGACCCAGAACTTAAAGAGATGGCGCGCGAGGAACTCGCCGCCGCCGAGCAACGTCTGCCGCAGCTTGAAGAGGAAATAAAACTCATGCTTGTGCCTAAGGATCCCGAGGACAGCAAAAACGCCATTCTCGAAATACGCGGCGGCACGGGCGGCGACGAAGCCGCACTCTTTGCCGGCGACCTCTTCCGCATGTACACCAAATACTGCGAGCGCAAAGGCTGGCACCTTGAAGTGTCGAGCGCGAGCGAGGGCGCAGCGGGCGGTTTCAAGGAAATCATCTGCTCCGTAACGGGTGCAGATGTCTACGGAACGCTCAAATACGAGAGCGGCGTGCATCGCGTGCAGCGCGTGCCCGCCACAGAGACGCAGGGCCGCGTGCATACCTCCGCCGCCACCGTGGCGGTGCTGCCCGAAGCCGAGGCGTTCGACGTGGTCATCAACGAGGGCGAGATTAAATGGGACACGTTCCGCAGCTCCGGCGCGGGCGGACAGAACGTGAACAAGGTGGAGAGCGGCGTGCGCCTGCGCTACAACTGGAAAAACCCCGTGACGGGCGAAGTGGAGGAAATCCTCATCGAATGTACCGAGACGCGCGACCAGCCTAAGAATAAGGAACGCGCCCTCGCACGCCTGCGCACCTTTATCTACGACCGCGAGCACCAAAAATACACCGACGACATCGCCTCGCGCCGCAAGACCCTCGTGTCTACGGGCGACCGCTCCGCTAAAATCCGCACCTACAACTATCCGCAAGGCCGCATCACCGACCACCGCATCAATTATACCATCTATAACCTCGCGGCTTTCATGGACGGCGATATTCAAGACTGCATCGACCACCTCATCATTGCCGAAAACGCCGAACGACTCAAAGAGGCGGAACTCTAAGCAGCAACCACGCAACAGATTCCAATACAAGTAGACGAGTATACAAGTAAACGTGTAGACGAGACAGGTTACTCTTCTTAGTTAATTCCAAGAGAACAATATCATTATGGTATTAACTGCCTGGAAGGCAGTACAGAGCGAAGCGATAGTAACCGGGGACGAAGTCCTCGGAGAAGTCTATTGCAATGATTCTGCCTGGAAGGCAGTACGCCTTTGGAAATGTTCAAAGATCAAGTCCTGTGGCGTAGTGCCTTCCAGGCACATCGTCCTTTCCATGCATTTCCGGGCACTTCGTCCCCGGTTACTGTCGCTACGCTCCGTAGTGCCTTCCAGGCACTTAACACATAACTCATCTAACGCTTTTTACCTTCAAAATAATTTATAGCTATGAACAAACAGCAAATCATCGACAACATCGCCCGCAAAGGCTCGTTCCTCTGCGTCGGACTCGATACCGACTTGAAGAAGATGCCGCAGCACATCATTGCCAACAGCGCAACGACGGCAGAAGCCATCTTCACGTTCAACAAAGCCATCATCGACGCCACCGCCCCCTACTGCGTGGCCTACAAGCCCAACCTCGCTTTCTACGAATGCTTCGGCATCGAAGGCTGGCAGGCTTTTGAGCAAACGGTGCAGTATATCAAGGCAAACTATCCCGACCAATTCATCATTGCCGACGCGAAGCGTGGCGACATCGGCAATACCTCCGCCATGTACGCCCGCACCTTCTTCGAAGGCACGCAGGTAGACGCGCTGACCATTGCGCCCTACATGGGCGAAGACAGCGTAACGCCGTTTCTCACCTACCCAGGCAAGTGGGCGGTGCTGCTCGCCCTGACGAGCAACAAAGGCTCGCACGATTTCCAGCTCACCGCCGACACGGAGGGCGAGCGCCTCTTCGAGCGCGTGCTCCGCGTGTCGCAGCAGTGGGGCACTGACGAGCAGATGATGTACGTGGTAGGTGCCACGCAGGGCAAACTCTTTGAAGACATTCGCCGCATTGCGCCGCGCCACTTCCTCCTCGTGCCCGGCGTGGGGGCACAGGGCGGCTCGCTCGAAGAAGTGTGCCGCTACGGCATGACCCCGCGCTGCGAACTCTTGGTAAACTCCTCGCGCGGCATCATCTACGCCGATTCTACCGAGGACTTTGCAAAGGTAGCCGGCGAAAAGGCCCGCGAATTGCAGGAACAGATGCAGCAATTGCTGAAATAAGGCATCTTCCTGCACCTCAAGGAAAGGGGCGTTCTGCAAAACCCGCGGCTCCTATATAAGACCTCAGACTTTCCCCTTCCATTTTTTACTTTCAGGCAGATAGTTTTTATTATCTGCCTGATATTTTTTACTATCTGCCAAGAAAAACTGCGTTTCAAGCGAAAAAAGCGTAACTTTGCAGGGTTTATGTGCGGACACGCCCCTTTCGCAAATGCTTCAGACGCTCAACCAAATCGACCAAACGCTCACGCTATCCCTCAACGGCAGCCACTCGCTATTTCTTGACGGAGTAGCCGCAACAGCCACGCAGACAATTACTTGGATGCCCGTTGCTGTTGTGTTGCTTTATGTCGTGATACGCAACAACGACCTGCGGGCCGTGGGCACAATCGTGCTCGCCATTGCGCTGAGCATCTTGATTGCCGACCAAGGCGCGTCATCTATTTGCAAGCCACTTTTCGGACGGCTCCGCCCCACACACGAGCCTTCTATCATGTATGCCATCGACGTGGTGAACGGTTATCGCGGCGGCAAGTTCGGCTTTATCTCGAGCCACGCCGCCAATACGTTTGCCGTGGCCACGCTGCTCACGCTGCTGGTTCGCGGCAGGCGGCTCGCCATCGTGCTGTTCGGCTGGGCTTTGCTCAACTGCTGGACGCGCGTGTACCTCGGCGTGCACTATGTGGGCGACCTGATGTGCGGCGCCCTTTGGGGCACGCTTACTGCCACGGCGGTCTACTTCGCCGCCAAACGCCTCTGCCCCACCCTCACCGCTTCCAACAGACATTATGCGCGACACGCGGGCTTCACGCCGGGAGGCTATCAGTGCGCCACGGTGGAACTGCTCGAACTGGCACTGCTGACCACCTATTTTTACATACTATTCAGGGCACTCTTCTTCGGATGACAATGCAAAAGTTCATTAGGTTTCTGAAAGACTGGACGCTGGCAATTTCCATCGTGATGGGTATGCTGGCGTATTTCGCGTTTGCCGCCTGCCCGCTCTTCGACGGCGTGCGCCCTTACGCCGAACCTACGGTGGCTATCGTGCAGCCCACGCTGCTCTTCCTGATGCTCTTTTTCACCTTCTGCAAGGTGTCGGTGCGCGACCTGCGCCTGCGCCGCTGGCACGGCATTTTGCTCGCGGTGCAGCTGCTCTTCTTCGCCGCCACCGCCGCTGCCGTGCTGCTCATGCCCCGAGGCGGCAGCCGCGTCATCATGGAAGCCGCGATGCTCTGTTTCATCTGCCCCACAGCCACGGCCTCGGCCGTCGTGACCACAAAGTTGCGCGGCGACGCGGCGGGCATCACTACGTATCTCATTATGATAAACTTGGCCGTAGCGGTGTGCTTCCCGCTCGTCGTGCCGATGATTCACCCTGAAGCGGGCAGCAGTTTCTTCCCTGCGTTTCTGCTGATATTGGCCAAGGTGTTCCCCACGCTGATTCTGCCGTTCATCTCGGCGCAGCTCGTGCGGGAGTTCCTGCCGGGCTTTGTAAGGAGAGTGGCAGCCGTGCCCAACCTCGTGTTCTACCTTTGGGCGGTGTCGCTCGCGTTGGCCATCGCCGTGACCACGCGCATCATCGTACACAGCGACTTCGGGCTGGCAGTCGACTGCGGCATCGCGCTCTCGTCGCTCATTGCCTGCGCCGTGCAGTTCTTCATCGGCCGGAAAATCGGCATTCGCTACGGCAGCCGCATCGCCGCCTGCCAGGCCTTCGGGCAGAAAAACACGACGCTCGCCATCTGGATGGGATACACCTTCCTCACGCCAGCCACGTCCATAGCGGGCGGCTTCTACAGCATCTGGCACAACGTCTACAACTCGTGGCAACTCTATAAGGAAAACCGGACTCATAAATGACCACCTATATTCTATCGGATAGAATTAGAGAAAACTATAAGCATTATTAAATCAAAGCACAACCAAATAATCAGATATATATGAATTTCAAGCATTTGTTATTGGCAATCCTTGCCACAGGCGCACTCTCCGCCGCCGCAGAAGAGCCGGCCGACGGGCTGGCCGCCAACGGTTTGGCTGCCGACACCACCGACACAAAAACAACACACACCGGCTTCATCGCCAAAACGAAAGAAAAGTTCAAGAGCATTGAGGACAAACTCAAATTCGGCGGCTACATCATCGGGAAATATTCTTACAACGACCGCGAGGCACAGGCCACCGACGGCGGTTTCGACCTGCGCTTTATCCGCCTTTATGCCAACGGCTACTGCTTCAAAGACTTCTACTACCGCTTCCAACTCGAGGTGAACGGTGCGCCGGGCGTAGACAAAGGGCCGCGCATTGTGGACGCGTTTGTGGAATGGCAGCACTGGAACTTCTTCCGCGTCAAGCTCGGACAATTCAAGCGCTCATTCGGTTTTGAAAATCCTTACAGCCCGCTCAACGTGGGCCTTGGCTCTTACTCTCAGGCCACGATGAAACTCGCCTCTATCAACGACCGCATCGGCGAGCATAAGAGTTCGGGCCGCGACCTCGGTCTGCAATTCCAGGGCGACGGCATCAAGGGCAAAAAGGAAGGGCACTACTGGCTTCACTATCAGGTGGGCGTGTTCAACGGACAGGGCATCAACCACACCGACAAGGACCACGCCAAGGACTTCATCGGCGGCCTGTGGATACGTCCTATCAAAACGCTCGAAATCGGCGGTTTCGGCTGGATTGGGCAGTACACGAACGAAAGTTTCACAAATCCTGAAAAGCAACTCAAAAGCACCGACCGCAAGCGCTGGGGCGCAGGCTTGAAATACGAGGACAAATGGACGCTGCGCAGCGAATACATGTATTCCTACGGCGGCGTGGTGACGGACAAGACGCGGCCGTTCCACTCGGACGCGTGGTACGTGACCCTGGGCGCGCCGATTTTCAAAAACTTCAAGGTTTACGGCCGCTGGGACTGCTACCGCGACGCGCACACTTGGGCTTCGCTGAAAACGGATTACGGGCTCTCGGCCAACTACACGCTCGGCAAGAACCTTATCTTCCAGCTCAACTACACCTTCACCGACGACCGCTCCGCCCGCAACGCCGCCAAGCCCCTCGACTCGCACTACAACACGCTCGACGTGCAAGTGACCGCAAGGTTTTAATATTTAGCAATTCATTGCGGCGGGCCAGTGAGGCCGCCACATCTAAATAATATCTATCATGAAGAACGAAGTATTGAGCATCCATTATCGGGAATGTAAGGTAGAGGAACTGCCTCCCCATCTGTGCGAACTGGTGCAAAAGGCAAAGGAAGCCTGTGAAACGAGCTACGCGCCCTACTCCAAATTCCACGTAGGCGCAGCCCTGCTGCTCGACAACGGGGAGACCGTGACGGGCAGTAACCAAGAGAACGCCTCGTTTCCTGCCGGCACCTGCGCTGAACGCTGTGCCGTGTTCTACGCCCACGCTCGCTGGCCAGAGGCTGCCGCGACGCACATCGCCATAGCCGCTATCGACAGCACGGGACAGTTTACCGAAAATCCCATCACGCCCTGCGGCATCTGCCGCCAAGTGCTCTCGGAAACGCAGAAGCGCGGCGGCAGAAACCTCCACGTGCTGCTCTACGGCAGAAACGGCGTGCGCATCATCGAAAACATTGACGACCTGCTGCCCTTCTCCTTCGACCTCGACGCAGAATAAACAGAACCGAAATGCCCGGAATATCTATTGAGTAGGATATTCCGGGCATTTCCTTTGAAGCCCAAATCGCCAATTCTACACAAAGAACGTGCTATTTCACTAAAAAAGCATAATTATCTGCTATAAGAAAAAACTAAATTCTAATGTTTAGTTTTTTTGCAGTAACTTTGCACGCGAATTATGGCACTTTCTGCCGACAAAAAGGCAAAAGCCGTTCTAAAAAGAAACAACTAAACAACACATCATTATTTTCAAAATTATCAAATTATGAAGAAAACCGCTTTATGGGCTTTGGCCGCTCTGCTTTTCGCAAGCTGCGGACAAAAATCACAAAACATCGGCGAAGCCGGCAACGACTACGCCGTGGTGACGCTGCAACCCAAAGACGTTGAACTCAACACGGCCTACCCCGCCACGATTAAGGGTATGCAGGACATCGAAATCCGACCGAAAGTGTCGGGCTACCTCACCCAGCTCCTCGTAGACGAGGGCGCAACCGTGCGTAAAGGGCAGCCACTCTTTAAGATAGACGACGTGCAGTATCGCGCCGCCGTGAACCAGGCAATAGCCTCCGTGAACGTGGTGAAAGCAAACATCAACACGCAGAAGCTCACGGTGGAAAACAAAAAGATGCTCCACGCCAAGCAGATTATCTCCGACTACGACCTGCAAACCGCCATCAACCAGCTCGCCTCGCTCGAAGCACAGCTGCAACAGGCTGAAGCCGCGCTGCAAAGCGCACGCGACAACCTGCGCTACTGCACCGTGACCAGCCCCGGCGACGGCGTGGTGGGCGTAATCCCCTACCGCGTGGGTAGCCTCGTGAGCGCATCGAGCGCACAGCCCTTGACCACCGTGTCGAGCATCAACGAGATGTACGTTTACTTCTCCATGACCGAAAAGCAGCTCCTCGCCCTCACCCGCGAGCAAGGCGGCCTGAACGAAGCCTTGAAGAACATGCCGCCCGTGACGCTCGTGCTCTCCGACGGCACGACGTACAGCGAAACGGGTAAGGTGAGCACCATCAGCGGCGTGATTGACCCGCAAACGGGCGCCGTGCAGATGCGCGCCACCTTCAGCAACGCTCAGCACGTGCTCCGCTCCGGCGGCACGGGGTCGGTGCTGATGCCCAACAACCAGAAGGGCGCTATCGTTATCCCGCAAAAGGCTACTTACGAAATCCAGAACAAGAAGTTCGTCTATGTCGTAGACAGCAAGAACAAGGTGCAGAGCCGCGAAATCGAAGTGCTCGTGCAAAACGATGGACAGAACTACGTTGTGAGCAGCGGCCTGAAGGCCGGCGAGCGCATCGTGGTGGACGGCGTGAACAAACTTAAAAACGGCATGGACATCAAGCCCATCACCCCCGAGCAGGCCGACAAGAACGTGCAGCAGCAAAAGCAGGCACTCAAAGACGGCAAGATGCCCGGACAAAACTAAGGCGCGGCACGACGCACACAATATTATATATATACGCGTGCGCGCGAACCGCTGGATTATTCCACATTTAGTTTATCTAATATATAACGCACTATGCAATTAGACAGATTTATCAATCGCCCGGTGCTTTCCACCGTGATTTCTATAGTGATTGTCATACTGGGTGTGCTCGGTTTGGTGTCACTGCCTATTACACAATACCCCGACATTGCGCCGCCCACCGTGCAGGTCAGCACGACCTACACGGGTGCTAACGCGCAAACCGTGCTCAACTCCGTGATCGCGCCGCTCGAAGAGCAAATCAACGGCGTGGAAAACATGGACTACATGAGTTCAACCGCCACAAACACCGGCTCGGCTTCCATCGACATCACTTTCAAACAGGGCACCGACCCCAACATGGCTGCCGTGAACGTGCAAAACCGTGTGGCTAAGGCGCAAGGCCTGCTGCCGTCTGAAGTAACGCAGGTCGGCGTGATTACGGAGAAGCGCCAGACTTCAATGCTCGTTATCTTCTCAATCGTTGACGAAGCCGATAAGTACACACCCGACTTTATCGAAAACTACGCCAAGATCAACATCATCCCGCAGGTGCAGCGTATCGCCGGCGTGGGCGATGCCATGGTGATGGGCGCAGACTACTCGATGCGCATTTGGCTCGACCCGCAAAAGATGGCGGAATACCAGCTCATGCCTACCGACATCTCGGCCGTGCTTGCCGAGCAAAACGTAGAAGCAGCGCCGGGTAGCATCGGCGAGCGCGAAAACCAGACCTTTACTTATACGCTCCGCTACAAAGGCCGCCTGAGCGAGGTGAGCGACTTCGAGAACATGGTGATCCGCTCCAACCCCGACGGCACGCTGGTGCGCGTGAAGGACGTGGCCCGCGTGGAGCTCGGCCGCACGACGTACTCATTCACCGGCAAGGTGAACGGCCACAGGGCTGTGTCGTGTATCGTGATGCAGATTGCCGGCTCCAACGCCACGCAGATTGTCAACGACGTAACCGCCCTCCTCGAAGAGTGTAAAAAAGACTTGCCCGACGGCATGGACATCAAGGTGGCGCAGAGCGTGAACGACTTCCTCTTCGCCTCTATCCACGAAGTAATCAAGACCTTGATCGAGGCATTTATCCTCGTGTTCATCGTGGTGTTTATCTTCCTGCAAGACTTCCGCTCCACGCTTATCCCCGCCATTGCCATTCCCGTGGCATTGATCGGCACGTTCTTCGCGCTCTACCTCATCGGTTTCTCCATCAACTTGCTGACGCTCTCGGCCATGGTGCTCGCCATTGCCATCGTTGTGGACGATGCCATCGTCGTTGTGGAAGGCGTGCACGCGAAACTCGACCAAGGGTACACCTCTTCGCGCAAGGCCTCTATCGACGCGATGCGCGAGTTGGGCGGCGCTATCGTTTCGATTACGCTCGTCATGATGGCAGTGTTCGTGCCCGTGAGCTTCATGTCGGGCACGGCCGGTACGTTCTACCGCCAGTTCGGTCTGACCATGGCCATCGCCATCGGCTTCTCCGCTCTGAACGCCCTTACCCTCTCCCCCGCCCTCTGCGCCATCTTGCTCAAACCGCATAAGAAGGAAGAAGAAACTACCTTGAAGGAACGCCTCGGCACTGCCTACAAAGCCGCTGCCGAAACCTACGCCGAAGGCTACAAGGGCGCATTTGCCCGCATCATGAAGCCGGGCGTTATCATCACGCTGATTGTCATCGCTATCCTCGGCATGATTTTCGGCGGTTTCAACTTCACGGGCCATCCCATCATCGCCGCCATCATGACGATTATCGCCGTGACGGCAGTGATAGGCCTCAGCACCAAGACGTTCCAAAAGAAATTCAACGAGACCTACGACCGCATATTGCAGAAGTATAAAAAAACCGTGCTCTACTTTATCCAGCACCGCGTGCTCTCGCTCAGCATCACGGGCGGCTTTATCGCCCTGCTCATTTGGCTGATGTCTGTCACGCCGACGGCAATGGTGCCCAACGAAGACACGGGTACGATTATGGGTGTCGTAACGATGCCTGCCGGTACGTCGCAGGACCGCACCGATGCTTACCTGCAACGCGTGGACAGCCTCGTGCGCTCAGTGCCTTGCGTAGAGCTGAGCACCATGATTTCGGGCTACAGCTTCATCGGCGGCGAAGGCCCGTCTTACGGCTCGTTTATCATCAAGCTGAAAAAGTGGGAAGAACGCGGCATGACCGAAAGCTCCACCATTGTCTTTGCCAACCTCTACCTCCGCGCCCGCGAAGTGTTTAAGGACGCGCAGGTGCTCTTCTTCCAGCCGCCTATGGTGACGGGTTACGGCGCGACCAACGGCTTTACGCTCAACCTGCAAGACCGTACCGGCGGCGACCTCAACAAGTTCTACGAAGTGGCTAAGACCTTCCTCGCCGACCTTGAAAAGCGTCCTGAAATCGAGTCTGCGCAGACCAACTTCAGCCCGAACTTCCCGCAGTACCTCATCGACATCGACGCAGCCAAGTGTAAGCGTGCCGGCATCTCGCCCAAAACTATCCTTACCACGCTGCAAGGCTACTACGGCGGACTTTACAGCTCCAACTTCAACCGCTTCGGTAAGATTTACCGCGTGATGGTGCAGGGCGAGCGCAAGGACCGCACCAACATCGAGAGCCTGCATAAGATTAAGATTAAGAACGGCAACGAGATGGCGCCGATTACGGAGTTCATGACCATTACCCCGACCTTCGGCCCCGACAACATCAACCGCTTCAACATGTACACGGCCATCTCTGTGAACGGTAACCCGGCTTCGGGCTATACCTCGGGTCAGGCAATTAAGGCCATCGAAGAAGTGGCTGCCCAGAGCCTGCCGCAAGGCTACTCGTTCGAGTTCTCCGAACAGTCGCGCGAAGAGCAAAAAAGCGCCGGCAGCACCACGGCAATCGTGTTCCTGCTCTGCTTCGTCTTCATCTACCTCTTGCTTTCCGCCCAGTACGAGAGCTACGTGCTGCCCCTCGCCGTGCTGCTCTCCGTGCCTTTCGGCTTGGCAGGTTCGTTCATCTTTATCCAACTCTTCGGCAGCCTCAGTTATCTGCCCGGCATGTTGGGTTCATTTATGGGCATGATATTCGGCAGCGCATCTAATAATATCTATGTGCAGATTGCCTTGATTATGCTTATGGGTCTCTTGGCGAAAAACGCCATCCTGATTGTAGAGTTTGCGCTCGACCGCCGCAAGATGGGCATGAGCATCACGTGGGCCGCCGTGCTCGGCGCCGGCGCCCGTCTGCGTCCTATCTTGATGACCTCGCTCGCCATGATTATCGGCCTCTTGCCCCTGATGTTTGCCAGCGGCGTAGGCGCCAACGGTAACCACTCGCTCGGTATCACGGCCATCGGCGGCATGCTCATCGGCATGATATTCCAAATCTTCATCGTCCCCGTGCTCTTCGTCGTGTTCCAGTATCTCCAAGAAAAGGTTAAGCCTATGGTTTGGGAAGACATCGACAACACCGACGCGCAGGCCGATATCGAACAATATTCTAAATAATCAAAGTATAGACTGGATAGTGAACAAGTAGACAAGTAAACGAGTGAACAAGACAAGTATCTCGTGTAAAATATAATTAGCAGGACATTTCTGTCTCGTCTACTCGTTTACTCGTAAACTCGTCTACTAATAAAAAACATGATTATGAAAAAAATCCTCTTCATCCTCGCCGGCACGCTTGTGCTGGCAGGATGTAAATCCTATAAAAACTACGTGCGTCCGCAGAGCATCGAGGATACTGCCAAGGAGCAGCTTTTCCGCGATGTGCAGGGCACGGACACGATGAACTTCGGCAATATGCCGTGGCGCGAAGTCTTTACCGACGCGCAGCTGCAGCAGCTCATCGAGAAGGCACTCGCTCAAAACACCGACCTGCAAAAGGCTGACCACAACATCCAAAAGGCACGCATCGGCCTGAAAGTATCCAAACTTTCCTATCTGCCCACACTCGCCGTTGCCCCCCAAGGACAAATCGCAAGTTTCGACGGCGGCAAGGCCACCAAGACCTACACGCTTCCCCTTTCCCTCTCTTGGGAACTCGGCTCGTGGGGTTCGCTGCGCAATAACCGCAAGAAAGCGGGCGTGGACACGCTCATCGCCGCCGGCGCGAAGCAGGCCACGCAAACGGCCATCGTTTCGGCCGTTGCCAACCTCTACTACACGATGCAAATGCTCGACGAACAGCTCCGCACCACCAATGAAACCGTTGTGCTCTGGAAGAAAAACGTCGACGCAATGGAAGCCATGCAAGAGGCAGGCCTGACCACCAACGCCGCCGTGGCACAGGCACGCGCCAATTTCTATGAACTGCAAACCACTATCCCCACACTCGAGCACAGCATTCGCCAGACGGAAAACGCGCTCTGCGTAATCCTCAACGAAGCACCCCACCCCATCGCCCGCGCTGCTTTCAACGCCGACGCTTTCCCCGCCGACTTCTCCACGGGCGTGCCTTTGCAGCTGCTTTCCAGCCGTCCCGACGTGAAGATTGCAGAGCTGCAGCTCGCCTCAGCCTTCTACAACACCAACATTGCCCGCTCCGCTTTCTATCCCTCCCTCACCCTCTCGGGCACGGCGGGCTGGACCAACAGCGCAGGGTCGATGGTGCTCAATCCCGCCAAGTTCATCGCCAACGCCGTGGGCAGCCTCGTGCAGCCCCTCTTTGCGCAAGGCAAACTCCGCGCCCAATACAAGATTGCAAAGATTGAACAGGAAAGCCTCACGCTCGACTTCCGCAACACGCTGCTCTCCGCAGGCCAGGAAGTGTCGGACGCTTTGAGTGCCTACCAAACCGCCATCGCTAAGGCCGAGAAGCGCCAGCTCGAAGTGGAGCAACTGGAACAGGCGCTTGAGAAGACGCTGTTCCTCTTCTCCCACGGCAACACGACGTCTTATCTCGAGACGCTCACCGCCCAGCAGTCGCTGCTCAGCGCACAGCTCTCGCTCATCTCCGACAAGTACGACAAGCTCCAGGCCGGCATCAGCCTTTACCAGGCTCTCGGCGGCGGACGCGACAAATAGCCTAACCTTAATCTAATAATAATATGATCAGTCCCTTAGCATACGTAGACCCCTCGGCAAAACTCGGCAACAATGTCGAGATTAAGCCCTTTGCCTACATCGACAAGAACGTCACCATCGGCGACAACTGCGTCATCATGCCCTATGCCTCCATCATGGAAGGCACCACGATGGGCAGCGACAACAAGGTGTACCAAAACGCCGTAATCGGCGCAGAGCCGCAAGACTTCCACCACGTGCCCGGCACGCGCTCGGCAGTCATCATCGGCAACGACAACTGCATCCGCGAAAACGTGGTCATCGCCGGCGGCACCGACCCCGACACGGCCACCGTAATCGGCAACGGCAACTTCCTGATGGACAAGGTGCACATCTGCCACGACGCGCACATTCACAACCGCTGCGTGCTCGGCATCGGCGTGAGCGTAGCCGGCAACTGCGAAATCTTCGACTGCTCCATCCAGAGCAGCGGCGCGATGATACAGCAGCATGTGCGCGTGGGCAAGTTCTCGCTCGTGCAGAGCGGCTGCCGCGTGCAGCACGACGTGCCGCCCTACGCTATCCTCGGCGGCAACCCCGCCGCCTACCACGGCGTGAACGCCGTCATCTTGCAGCACGAAGGCCTGACGGAGCGCATCCTGCGCCACATCGCCAACGCCTACCGCCTCGTCTACACGGGCAACTTCAGCCTCGAGGACGCCGTGATTAAGATTGGCGAGCAAATCCCCGCAAGCATCGAAATCGACGAAATCGTCAGCTTCATCAAGGCCGCCAAGCACGGCATCGTGCGCAACCGCAAGGCCGACGACTGATTGCGGCATGTCCCCCAAAATCCCTACCGGGCCAAGCACAGCGTGTGTGCTTGGCCCATTTTTTTGCGCTGCCTTATAAGGAAAAGCCGCTTTTATGAAATTATTGTCGTAATTTTGCATAAAGGTGGGTTCTATTAATTCCCACCGTAAAAATTACAATAATGTTGGGTTGACGTTTTGTCATCTTTTGTTTTCTTTTCGGTCTAAATCGTAAGTCTCATCGGTCACGTAGCCCGCTACGCTCCCTCTTCAACTTACAATTTATCCTCGAAAATAAATCCAAAATCTGCCAAAGCGAATTTATAGAACCCACCTATACAAAAGCCCTACCCCGCCCTATGGACAGCAAACCATTGAAAATTGCCCTCTTCGGCAACGTTTATCAAACGCAGAAGAACAGATATGTGGAGGCCATCGTGCGCATGCTCCACAAGCTCGAAGCGGAAATATCGGTGGAAGCCGCCTTTGCCGAGTTTCTCACCTCGCGCCTCGGCCTTTCGCTCGAAGGTTGCCGCGTCATACAGCCCGGCACGTCGCTTGAAGACTTCGCGCTCGCCATTTCCGTGGGCGGCGACGGCACGTTTCTCAACACGGCCGCCCGCGTCGGCAGCAGCGGAGTGCCGATACTAGGCATCAACACCGGAAGGCTCGGTTTTCTGGCCGACGTGTCGCCCGGCGACATCGCCCCTGCCCTGCGCCGCCTCTGCGAGGGCGACTATATCATCGAGCCGCACAGCGTTTTGGCGGTGGAAATCGAAGGCCGGCCGTTCGCTCTGCGCCCCTTCGCGCTCAACGAGGTGGCGGTCTTGAAACACGACAATTCTTCCTTGATTGAGATAGAAACTACCGTCAACGGCGAACTGCTCAACCATTACATGGCCGACGGCCTCATCGTATGCACACCCACGGGCTCCACGGGCTATTCGCTCAGCGTGGGCGGCCCGATCATCGCGCCCCGCTCCGGCACGCTCTGCCTCTCGGCCGTTGCGCCCCACAGCCTTGCCACGCGCCCCGTCGTGATGTGCGACGATGTTGAGATTGCTTTGCGCGTGCATTCCCGCAGCGGCAACTTCCTGCTCTCCGCCGACGGCCACAGCCAAAGCCTCCGCGAAGGCTGCGCCATCACCATCAAGCGTGCCGCCCACACCGTGGGCGTGGTGAAAATCAAGCACCAAAGTTATTTTGAGACGCTGCGCGAAAAAATGATGTGGGGCGCAGACGGCAGGGAATAGCAGGCAGCGAACTTATTACTCTTATTTCAGCAGCACAGCGTGCGTGTCGGGACTCTCCCGGCACGCACGCTTTTTTTGCTCCTTTATATTTCTTACTTTCCCCGAGATAGTTTTTGCTTTCTGCCGACTATTTTTTCCTTTCCTATAAGAAAGTTTTTGTTACAAAGTTTGTAACATGTATTACAAAGTTTGTAACATGTGTTAGAAAGTTTGTAACGTCCGTTACAAACTTTCTAACAAACTTTTTCTTGCTGATAGTAAAAAATATCAAGGAGGAAGGAAAAATTTGCTCCGTGAGGGGAAGATTTTTTTGATAAGAACAAGGAGTTTTGCTTGCTATCTGCCTGGAAGGCAGTACGGAGCGTAGCGACGGTAACCGGGGACGAAGTCCTCGGATAGCGTCTGGCGAGAACGATGTGCCTGGAAGGCACTACGCCCGAGGATATGTAAATAAGAGCCTGTCCTATAGCGTAGTGCCTTCCAGGCACGTCGTCTCCGTATCGTCCCACCGGGCACTTCGTACCCGGTTACCGTCGCTACGCTCCGTAGTGCCTTCCAGGCACTTCGCGCCGCAAGGGAAAAAGGATTACAGCCCGCCCCAACCGTTACCTTTGTTGTCTCTGTTGTCGTCAAAATAAATCGTGCAACGCCCCTACTTGCTTGCTATCTCATAAGAAAAGCGTAAATTTGCCCTTATTACTTACTACTCCTTATGGCAAACGCATCTCTCACGGCGGCTAAGAACGCCAAGAACGACGAGTTTTATACGCAATACCACGACATAGAACGCGAAATCAACGCTTACCTCGACTTCAACCCCGACACTTTTCGCGGCAAGACCGTGCTGCTGCCTTGCGACGACCCGGAATGGAGCAACTTCACGCTCTTCTTTGCGCAGCACTTCGAGGGGCTCGGCCTCAAAAAGCTCATCTCTACGAGCTACGCCGCCGAAAGCAAGCTCTACAAGACGCCCTACCAGCCTTCGCTCTTCGAGCAGAGCGCGCCGCAGTTCGACCCCGCCAAGACGAGCGTGAGGGGCAAGATCTTCGTACTTGACGGCGACGTGGACGGCGACGGCATCATCGACTTCCACGACATCAAGTGGCAGTACCTCGAAGGCGACGGCGACTTCCGCAGCCGAGAGGTCACCGCCCTGCGCGACGAGGCGGACATCATCGTTACCAACCCGCCCTTCTCGCTCTTCCGAGAGTTCTTGGCGTGGATTGTGGCAGCAGATAAGAAATTTCTCATTATCGGAAGTGCCAATGCCATAACCTACAAGGAGGTGTTCCCGCTGATTAAGGAAAACCGGCTTTGGCTCGGCAACGGTTTCCACAAGGGCAATGCATACTTCCGCCCCGTGGGCGACAGAGAATATGTGGCGGGCGTGAAGGACGCAGAAACGGGGCTTGTGAAATTCAGAAACTGCTGCTGGTTCACAAACCTTGACCACGGCCGCCGCCACCAGCCTTTAATATTGATGACGGAGGCGGACAACGTGCGCTACTCGCGGCACAAGGAAATACGCGGCGCGGGCTATGCGCACTACGACAACTACGACGCGATAGAAGTGCCCTACGTGGACGCCATACCCTCCGACTACGAAGGTGCTATGGGCGTGCCCATCACTTTCCTCGATAAATATTGCCCGGAGCAGTTTGAGATTTTGGGGATTACTGATAGACAAAATACGTCAAATATGAGAACCAAGAAATATACGGAAAAGGACACCCCGAAATATAATGACTTGAATGCACGTAGCGTTATTAAAGTGGGCGACGAATATGTTGCTGTTTATGCTCGTATCCTTATCCGCAGGCTAAAGTAGGGGCGTTTTGCAAAACGCCCGCCATGTGCGCCGCAAGGGCATACGTCGTAGTCAAAACAATAAGAATTTATGAAAACCACACTGCACACAGAATGGACGGTGGCCGACATCTGCGAAGGCTTCGTCTACAACGAACTTGAAGGCAAAGGGCTTTTCGGTATGGGCGGCAGGCTCACCATTCAGCCCGAGTATCAGCGCAACTACATCTACGCCGACGGGCGACGCGACGTGGCAGTGATAGACTCCGTGCTGCGCGGCTACCCCTTGGGCGTTATCTACTTCAACCGCACGGCCGACGGGCGGCTCGAAGTGCTCGACGGACAGCAGCGCATCACGTCGCTCGGACGCTTCGCCACGGGCAAACTCGGCATCATCGACGCCAACCGCCTGCCGCAAAGCATAGGCAGCCTGCCCGCAGAGCAGCGCGAGCTCTTCCTCGGCACACCCCTGCTCATCTATGAGTGCGAGGGCACGGAAAGGGAAATCAAGGAGTGGTTTCGCACCATCAACATCGCGGGCGTGCCGCTCAACCAGCAGGAACTGCTCAACGCGGTGTACTCCGGCCCGTTTGTCACGGCAGCCAAAGCCGTGTTCAGCAACTCGCAAAACGCATACATGAGCAAGTGGACCGCGTATGTAAGCGGCGCGCCCAACCGCCAGGACATCCTCGCCGCCGCCCTCGAGTGGGTGAGCCGCGGCAAGACGGAGGACTACATGAGCCAGCACCGCTTCAGCGCCGACATCACGGAACTGACGGCCTACTTCAACAGCGTGATAGACTGGGTGGCGGGCGTGTTCCCCTTCGTGGAGAAGGAAATGTGCGGCCAGCCCTGGGGCGCACTCTACGAACGCTATCACCTCACGCCCTACGACCCCGCCCGCATGGCCGCACGCACCCGCGAACTCTACGGCGACCCGTTCGTGAAGAACCGCCGGGGCGTGTACGAGTACCTGCTCGGCGGCGAACAGGACACGAAACTCCTGGACGTGCGCGTGTTCGACGAGGCCACGAAGCGCGCGGTCTATGCCCGCCAAACGAAGGAGGCGGAGGCAAAGGGCGTGTCCAACTGCCCGCTCTGCGCCCTCGGCCACGACGCTAACGCCGCCCGCGTGTGGAAACTCGCGGAAATGGACGCCGACCACGTGGCGGCGTGGAGCAAGGGCGGCGCTACCGACATCAACAACTGCCAAATGCTCTGCAAGACGCACAACCGGGCGAAAGGGAATAAGTAGGGAGAAATCAATTTATTCTGCCCTAATTGGTTGACTCTGATAAAAACCATAAAAAACAGCTTGTTCTGTGTGGGCTATCGCTTGCCTTATCGGATAGTCCCCGAGCCTGAAAGTCTGTCGACTTTCGTCTCGCGTCCTCTCCGCTAAGGCGGCGGTCGGTTTCCGCCCGCCCCACACAGAACAAGGAAAAAACCGGGAAAAACCCGTTGCAATGAAATAACTAACCACAGCATTGATTATGCATCAAGGTCTCACGGGTTTTTCATGGTTTTTTCCTTGCGGCGTTTGAAGCGGG